>ENA-ORUU01000428-ORUU01000428.1-human-gut-metagenome-genome-assembly--contig:-NODE-428-length-33199-cov-8.29677_pt1 | contig 33199 bp, 35 predicted proteins | sample MGYA00242085_ERZ509221 | MGnify/ENA primary metagenome ERZ509221 (study PRJEB26280, sample SAMEA2338809) | human gut metagenome | biome: human gut; feature: human-associated habitat; material: faeces... | reverse complement strand
ATCTCCATTTCTCCGTTGGGAGAAACTCCGATGCACTCAACAGGCTAAAGCCCATAACTAAGGGGTCACCTTGTTGTCCCAATGGACAACAAGGTGACCGCACATTTTTTATTGCATGTCAATAGAAAAATGCATAAAAAGCATAAAATATGTTACATAAATGTTAAATGAGTGCCAGCCCCAAAATAGAACAAAATACGAAAAGCTGTGTGTTGTCAGTGTTATAATAATTTTGAAAAAGTGCTGTTAAGCTAGAGAAGCTAAATGGCATTGCTGCAAGAGGTGCCTGACACAATAAAATTTTTCAATTGATAGCCAAGCGATATGAAAAGCACTGTACGATTATTACAACAAATATGCCATTCTCTAAATGGGGCGAAATATTTGGTTCACCTACACTGGCAAATGCAGTGCTGGATCGATTGCTGTATCACTCTCAGGTCATTTCTATCAAAGGTACGTCATATCGTTTGAAAGAAAAACGTGCCTTTATAGAAGCACAGTCTGAGGAATAGATTTTGGAAAATGTACATTTTTATTTTCCACTTTTTGGTCATTTTTATATTGACATTTATACATGGTTCTTATAAGGTGTTGTTGGATAATGGAAGAGAAAAAAATCATATCATTGGAGAAGCCATATGAAGGGCTTTATGTTTCTAATAAAATGTGGCGAGAAATGTATGATTTTTCATCAGATGCAGTATTGATGGTATTAGCATCAGAAATTTATAAAGAAGACGATTATATTCGCAACTATGATGAATTTTTAAAGTTTATAGAAGAAAGTGAGTAATATGGAAATTCCGTACTTAGATCTAAAAAAAATACATAGTAATATACAAAATCAATTAGATGATGCTTATCATCGAGTGACCAATAGACAATGGTTTATTGATGGTGAAGAAGGTAAAAAATTTGAAACAAAATTTGCAACATATTGTGGAGCGAAAGCGTGCGTAGGAACTGGAAATGGATTAGATGCAATTCGGATGATTTTGTTAGCATATGGTATAGGACCAGGAGATGAAGTAATTGTACCAGCAAATACATTTATTGCTACGGTTTTGGCAATAACATATGTTGGTGCTACACCAGTATTTGTAGATGCGGATATAGATACATATAATATTGATTTAAATAAAATTGAACAAAAGATAACAAATAGGACAAAAGCAATTATTGTTGTACATTTATATGGAAGAGCTGTAGATTGTGCTACGGTTTGTGAGATTGCTAGAAAGCATTCGATTAAAGTTATTGAAGATTCTGCGCAAGCGCATGGGGCAGAAATAGATGGAGTAAAAACGGGATGTCTTGGAGATGCTGCGGCTTTTAGCTTTTATCCAGGAAAAAATCTAGGTGCTCTTGGCGATGCAGGCGCAGTGGTGACAAATGATGTGGAAGTAGCTCATAAGGTTAAGGCTTATGGTAATTATGGTTCTTATAAAAAATATAATCATGTTTTTCAAGGGTGTAATTCTAGATTGGATGAATATCAAGCAGCCTTTTTAAATGTTAAGCTTGAATATTTAGATCAATGGAATGATGAACGTAGAAAAATAGCAAAAATATATAATGAAAATATAAAGAACTCTAAAATTAAGCTTCCTCCACAAAAACAGCAAAGCAAACAGAATGTATATCATATATATCCTGTTTTGGTGGGCGAAAGAGAAAAATTTATAAATTTTTTAAATGAAAAAGGAATTATGACAAATATTCATTACCCAATACCAATAATGGAGCAGAAAGCATATTTAGAGTATGCCGGTCAAAGTAAGGATTATCCAGTTACTAAAAAAATATGCGCGGAAGAAGTCAGCTTGCCATTATATCCAGGAATGACAGAAGAACAACTTGATTGGATTATCAATTGCATTAATAAATATTAAAATAAATCAATTATCAATGTGTGTTGAATAATGTTGAACTATGATATCAAAAGAGAAAGGAAATATATGGCAAGCGTTATCACAAAACAAAAATTAAAAGTAATAATATTGGGAACCGGCGACATAGCATTACAAGTGTTTCGAAAGTTACAATTGGATGTTCGAATAGAAATTGTAGGAATTATTTGTGACACAGCGGTTAAAGAAGAAATTAATAAAGCATATATGGAAGAAATTAAAAAAAATGGGGGGAAAATATTACCTTTTACTGAGCAAACATTAAAGCAGGCAGACATTATTTTTGCATGTGAGTATAGGAAAGTAATTTCAAGTGAGTATGTAAGAAAATATATGTTTTTAAATTGTCATGCCGGAATTTTACCTAAATATAGAGGTTTTTCAGCAAATCCATGGGCAATTATGAATGGTGAGACACAGATTGGCTATACAATTCATAGAATGGATGAAAAATTAGACAATGGGGACATTTTTTATGTTGGAAGATTTACAATATTAAAAGAACAAACATACGCTGACGTATATGATGATATTTTTAATGATATGGTTATTAGGATTGCAGATATATTGCTTGGAGTATATGAGGGAAGAATACATGCTCATAAAACGGAAAAAAAAGGTGTATATTGCAGTCGATTTAATTCAGAAATGGGTAATCTTGGTGATTTTGATACTACGTCGGAGTATATTTTAAATTTATATAGGTGCATGGCAAGACCTCATGGTACAGGTATTTATTTTTATTTTAAAAAGAAGAAATATTATATTGGAAAAGTGATTTCAGGACGTGATTTACATCTGGAAGATTATATGGGAATTACAGGAAAAATAGTAAACATAGAAGGTCAATCCATATGGGTAAAGACGAGAGATAATGTGGTTGTTTTGTCAAATATATCAAATGAAAAAGGGAATATTGTTGATATACATGATTTTACAATTGGAAATAAACTGGGAAAGTGAGTTAGATTAGTGAAGATAATAATAAAACAATTTAGAAAAGAGTATGAAGATACTTGGGATCAGTTTGTTGAGAAGCAATCTATAAATGGAACTTTTTTACAGGAAAGACGATTTTTAAATTATCATGAGGAAGGCAAATTTGAGGATTGCTCATTAATGTTTTATGAAAATGATAATTTAGTGGCTGTTTGTCCTGCTTGTATAATAAGAGAGGAGGGTAAGAGGCAGTTTTATTCTCATCTGGGAAGTAGTTATGGAGGCATTATTGTAGAAAAAGGGCTGCTAAGAGTCGATAAAATGCGATGTTTATATGAAACCTTTGAGGAATATTTAAAAGAACAAGGTTTTCAAAAATGTACTTTAAAAATGTCAATGGATTTGCTATGTGTATACCCGCAGGACTTAATTAAATTTATTTTAACATATTATGAGTATAGAGAAACAAAAGAGTTAAATATTTATATAGATTTTGAAAAATATAATAATGATACATTATCCAATTTTTCGAAAATGAAAAAAAGAAATGTACGTAAATGCTTACAACTGGAAATGCAATTAAAGGAATTAAATTCAAAGAAAGAAATAGAAGAATTTTATACAATTTTATCTGAAAATTTGAAAAAATATAGTATAAAACCAGTACATAATGTGATAGAAATGCTAGATTTAAAAAATAGATTAGGAGATAACATTGCTTTTTATGGGGTGTATTATGGGAATACGCTATTAGCGGGAACTATGGTTTTTATCTTTAAAAAGACTAAATGTGTTCACACGCAGTATTTGGCGGCAGATCCAGAGTATGCAAAGCTAAATGCTATGGCTTTTGTATATTATAAAATGATAGAAATTTATAAAAAAAGAGCCTTTCGATATTTATCATGGGGGATTACAACAGAACATGGGGGGAAAAATATTAATTGGAATCTTGCGAATAACAAAGAAGAATTTGGAAGCTTACATGGAGTAAATTCTATTTTTGAAAAAGAGTTATTTTGAGTATAAATAGAAAAATGGCTTTAACAAGGGGCAATGCCATTAAGCCGGTTGTTCGAAGTTTTGTTCGATAACCCAGTTGTTGCCAAATATCCGATATTTTGAACTCAAAAAGCCCAAAAACAGTTATGCCCAAAAGACAGATGCTGTCCATCTGCCAAAAAGAAGGATATTCAGTTGCAGAACTTACCGATATCCAAAATGAATTGCGCTGATTCCACGGAGAGGCCGTTGAAACTGCCGGAACCTGTCTTTCACTGCGTGGACATATTTCATCATCAGCCGGATAATATCGATGTGCCTTCCGGAATCCCTGCGCATGAAGAACTTTCTGGCTGTTTTTAATGCTGAAGAAAAGTCAAGTTCATAGAGATACTTGTTGCTGCCATCCCGTTTCTTTTTCCGGTTTTCTTCTGCCGCTTCGTTTGCGATAAAAATGCCGAAATTGTACAGAATCAGGCGGGAATAGATTTCCTGTTTTAGAAATTCCGGCTGTTGAAATTCCATACAATAGAGGCAACTTTCTGGATTGAGGGAAAATTTAGAACATGTAAGTACAGGTAAGGAGAAGATTGCGGTGGAGATTGTTGCAGGTTTATTGTTGATTATACTTATGAACTATCTAATAATTACAAATATTGTGAATATAATTTTACTTGGGCATTCTCATTTCGATTTTAGACAGGATGCCATACGGAGCAATTTGTCATAACGAAGGAAAACAGAATAGATATGCAGAAGGGGTTTCAATGTTCTGCTTTTTCTACAGCATACGTCCTGAGGCATTTTGACAAGGAAGTCGATGGCGGTACTCTTTATTCAGTCATGTCTCACAAAATGAAAAGCCGATATGTTTATCCCAAAGGGGTATATGATATGTTGCGAAGCTATGGAATGAAAGTAAAATATTGTCGTGGCAATTTGAACGCTTTAAAAGTGGATTTGCAAAGGGAAAATCCGGTTATCGTAATGATACGGGTACAAAAGGACAAGGATTGGCTGCAAACAAGGGGTGTTTGACATAATGAAATTTTTATAAAATAATAAATACGTATATACGAATACAGACCTGCTTTTTAGGATTTTCCATAGAAAAAAAGTGTGTTAAGGACAAATAAAAATACTTGATGATCAGAATTTGATTGAAAGCCTCACAATAAAATGTTGAAATCTGTGTGATTATACCGGCACCCTTTGAGCCACCTGTCCGGAGTTTGAGAGCCACCCTACCGGCTCATCAAAGCCATACATTCCGGTAATTCAGAGCCACTTTCAAGGCTCTATTACATAAATTCCTTTATACTGTAGATACACACTTTTTGTGTGAATACAGATAAAGGCGGTCACACATATGACCAAATATCGAGAAATCCTTCGACTGAAAAGTCTGGGATTCAGCGAACGAAATATCGCAGCAAGCTGCGGTGTTTCAAGAAACACGGTTGCCAAAGTTACAAAGCGTGCAGAAGAGTTACAACTCAAATGGCCTTTAGACTTTGATATGACCGATTCTGTCCTTGATAACCTTATGTTTCCAAAGGACAAGTCAGCTACGAAGAAACGTATGCCTGACTATGACTACATCCGGAAAGAACTTCTCCGGAATGGAGTTAACAAAAAACTGTTATGGGTGGAATACTGTGAAGAATGCCGCATGAGCTGTGAGGAACCTCTGATGTATTCCCAGTTCTGCTATTACATCCAAAAGGATGAAGAAAAACGCAGAGCCACTATGCATATCCCCAGAAATCCCGGCGAACAGATCGAAGTGGACTGGGCAGGTGATCCGGCTCACATCATTGACCCGGATACCGGTGAAATCACCGAAGCATGGCTTTTTGTTGGTGTGCTTACTTACAGCCAGTATGCTTTTGTGGAAGCGTTTATGAATGAACGTACCAATAACTGGATCAAAGCCCATAACCACATGTATCAATTCTTTGGCGGTGTCACTCCCATGCTTGTATCTGACAACTGCACAACTGCAATTAATCATCAGAAGAGCGACTGGTACACACCTGCATTGAATACTACATACCATGAAATGGCAGAACACTATAACGTTGCCATCATTCCGGCAAGAGTCCGGAAACCCAAAGATAAACCTAATGTAGAAGGTTCTGTCGGTAAGATATCCACCTGGATTACGGCAGCCCTTCGAAATGAACAGTTTTTCTCACTTGCAGAATTAAATGCAGCTATCAGAGAAAAACTGGATGCCTACAATGCTCGAAAATTCCAGAAAAAGGAATGTAGCAGGCTTAGTTTATTTCTTGGGGAAGAAATGCCATTACTGGCTCCGTTGCCTGCTACACCCTTTGAACTTTGCGAGTGGAAACAAGCCACTATAGTGGTTCAGTTGTCAAGACAAAAATCTAAGATTTTTATAATGAACTGATATTATGGATAAGTTACAAGGGAACACGGGGAGGATAGTGTAACTCTCCCCTGAACCATTTATGCTAAGCTACATATGGCAGCTGCATTGCTGGATAGTAGCATTCAGCCGGTGTCTGATAGTCAAGTGCGGAATGACGCCGCTCAAAGTTGTAAGTATGAATATACTGTCCGATGGCAGCTCTGGCTTCCTTGATATTATTATATTGTGTCAGATAGGCTTCCTCATACTTGAAGCTTCGAAACCAGCGCTCAATCATGATATTGTCCGCCCAGCGGCTTTTTCCATCCATGCTTTGGCGGATGCCGTTTTCTTTTACGAAATCAATGTATTGCTGACTGGTAAACTGACATCCCTGGTCAGAATTCAGTATCTGTGGTTTGGCTACCTTAAATGCTTTTTTCAAAGCATTGATGACCATTCTGGTATCAAGCGTATCATCAACTTCCCAGCCGACAATACAGCGACTGTGCCAGTCGATAACAGCTGTCAGATATAAAAAGCCGCGTTTGATCGGAATATATGTAATATCAATAGACCATGCCTGATTTGGCTTGTCTATGACGGCATTTCTAAGGAGATAAGGACATACCTTAGCCTGTTGCATCCGTTTGGAAAGATTCATCTTCGGATAGATTGGATAAATATCCATTTCATTCATGTAACGTCTGGTCTTACGTCGACCGACATGATAACCACGTGCTTTCAGTTGTGCGGACATCTGTCTTGCACCCCATGCCGGGTTATCGGTATGAAGATGATCAATAATCTCTTTGCAGGCAAGTTCGGCTTCTGATACAGGCGTCCCCTTGTAGTAAATGCTTGTACGGTTGATATCAAGCAGCTTTGCTCCGACCGAAACGGGTAATTCCTTAGTCGTCAAAAGGTTTTGGACTAAATTTACTTTCGTAGTCAGGTCCGCAAATTTCTTCAGATTTTTTTTTGAGCCAGTCAACCTGCATGGTTAACTGACCAACCTTTTTGGCATACTCCGATTTTTCCTTGCGTTCTTCGGCAAGCTTTTCCTTAAGGTTTTCCTCACGTTTGTCATCAAACACAACGGACGCATTATCGAGGAACTCTTTCTTCCAATTTCGGAGCAGATTTGGCTGAATATTATTTTCAACTGCCAGGGTATTGAGATCTTTCTCACCCTTTAACAGTTCGATAACAAGGTCTGATTTGAATTTTGCACTAAAATTTCTTCTTTGTCTGGACATGATTTTGAAACCTCTCTTTCATACTGATTGTAGTATATCAGATTCATTAAAATCTGTCCGAAAAAGTGTCTTAATTTATGAGACCATTATACAATGGAGTGGCTCCGTTAGTCCGGACAGGTGGCTCACGCCACACCGGACTGGCGGCTCCGCCGCACCATAATAATCACTGCTCTTTTCTCGTGATACTTTTGGGATTGATATTCATTACTTTTGCAACTGCTGCCTTAAGTTCCCCTGTACGGATCAACCAACGCCTGATATCCCCATCCGTGATCACTCCAAGCAGCTTCTGTTGCTCATTTACAACAAACAAAATTCCCCTGGCATTACGATCGATCTTCTGCATTGCTTCCACAACCGTATTGTCCGGGGATATAAAAAATAACGTAAGCTGCTCTGCCTTCATAAAAACCTCCCTGTTTTTTCTTATCTTCCATGATAAGTACATTTTTCATATATATCGGTCTGTTTTTATAAAATATTTACCAATCAATCACAAAGTGGAGGCTTCTTATCTCTCATTCTGGTGGTTATATTGCTTCATCAGAACCTCAGCAACTAAAAAGTCAAGTTCCTGATCAATATCTACGGAATGAAGCTGATCCATGATATAGGCATAGCAATTTTCTTTATATAAATTTTTTTGTGAAAATAAGTGATGTGTCTTTAAAATATATATTGCGCCATTTTCACGATAATATGTCGGGAGTTGTTGTCTTGGAAGAAATGCAACCTCTTCATCCTCAAAGTTTTCCATCGATAAATCCTGCGGCAAAACATTGCTCCATAGCGGAGAATGTTCCATCTCACAAACAGAAGATATCATACTTGCATTCTTTTCACAGAAAAACTTATATGCTCCCTGTATATCCTCTTCATTTCTTAATGGTGATGTTGGCTGCAATATCGTTATTGTGTCAAACACTTCTCCACATTTACGATACTCATTTATAACATATTTCATCGCATCCCACATAGTTGCAATATCTGATGACATTTCCGCCGTTCTTAGGAACGGTACATCTGCTCCATATTCTACAGCAATTTTCTTATAAATTTCTGAATCTGTTGACACATGTATTTTGTCAAATATTTTTGATTTTTGTGCTGCTGCTATAGAGTATGCTAATAATGGTTTTCCACATAATTCTTTTATATTTTTATCTTTTAATCCCTTTGATCCGCTTCTTGCTGGAATTACTGCTAAATTTTTCATCTGTATTCCTCCTAACAATCCACAATCCCTGCCATCTCAAGCATTTGTTTTATTCTTTTTTGTAACGTATATTCCTTTTTGGCTTTTTCGTATCCCCTTCTCGCTATCTTACAGCGTTCTTCTTCATGTGTAAGATAATACGATATTTTATCTAATAATTCTTCTTCCGATGAAAATGTCTCTAATTCATTTCCAATCTCAAAGTATTCTGTTATCTCTGTCTGATAATTTGTCAGGACAAATCCACCTGCACCTAAAATATCCCATATTCTAAGTGGTAATCCCGTGCGAATGGGTTTTGATGTAAAGTTCAAGTTAATTTTTGAAAGATGAAATATCTTTGGCATTTCAGTCATAGTTTTTGCCAATCCCCGCATCTCTACCTGTGGCAATCCAGAAACATCACTTCCCGTATACAACGTAACCTTATGGTATCTTGCTATGCTTTTTAGTAATCTTAATCTCTCTTGTTCCGTCACTTTATTGCCTAGATATAAATGTGCCAATGCAGCTTTATCATTATGCACTGCTTTTTCAGGGAATTGATAAAATGGTACTTTCTTTTTAAACTCACCAACCATATCATCTGTAATACATTCTTCCAAAAAATTGTACCCATAAACCTTTAATTGTGCTTCAATGAGTCCATCTAAATATCCTTTCAGATATGAACCATCTTCTTTTAAACGATTATACGGACATTTTTCTGTATACAAAGAGCCCACAAACGCAATATCTGAGCTGAATTTTTTTGCTTCATCCAACGTTATTGACGATATTAAAGTATCCAATCTATGATAATTTGCACCTAATGGCAGATAAAAAATACCTGTTGGATTTTCATTTCTGAATTCTTCGTACAATGCATAATCAAACATAAAAACACGATTACACTTATTTCTTATAGAATAAGAATATAATTCCATTACCGGGCTATCCACAATCCAACATACATATGGCACTTTAAATATATTACAGACTTCAGAGACAATCGGGAAAAAATTTATACTAAATACCATGGAATATTCTTTTTTCTTTAATGCTTCGGAAACCATTTTCAGACATTCTGCCGCTTCCAGTTCTTTATTTTCCATTTCTTCTGTTATTGAATCGACCTCAAATGTATTTTCTTCAAATACATTTATAATATCAGCTTCACAAATACTGTTGTAGCGATAAAATAATATCCTCATAAACTCAGAACCCCTTTATCTTGAAATGTCTGTTATAACTTGTTTATTATACTCCAAATCAATTATTTCAATCGGATGCTCTCCACCCTTTAATTCATTGTTATATTTTCCTTCGACATATGTTCTATGTCCTTCCCCTTTTAAAAACCACTCATATTCTAAATCGACATGTCCTACATCAACCGCCTGATACCCAGCTTTGTATAAATCGTATGCTAACACCGTTGCAGTTGGTCCAAGTGCAATTAAAAATAAATCTTCTTTCTTCTGTTTTATGCACTCACTATATATATTATCATAGTTTTCAAATGCATTTACCGCTGGTGCTATAATTCTTTTTATTGAATTTGCATTATCAAACAAGTCATTTCCAACACCTAATCTCGTCTGTTTTCCTTCTACCAGTATACAATCTCGCCCTTCCCAGATATGTTTTAAATTTTCAAATCTTTTTCTTGGCGCGTCGGTTCTATTATCCGCATACATTACATAAGGTCGTGTTACATACGCATCATAATAGCAAGTATCTTTATTCAACAATTCTAAATGTTCTTTTCGTACTTCTCGCTTTAAATATCTTCTAATTTCTCTTTGCGCCTGTTCATTATATTGCTGGAGGCATCCATAATTATCTGCTATTCCTATCAAAAGTTTATTGTCTTTTGAATTTAATACCTCCTTGAGCCGTTCTGCTAGTTTTTTATCATCTGTCGTTTGAAACTTATGACGAATCCTCCCTGCTATTGCAGCAAATTCACCATCTCCAAATCTTGCCATGGAACATCCCTCTCTGACAATCCTGTCAATTGCCTCCCTGCCAGACTTGATGTTCGGATACCAATATTCTTTATCCTCTTTTACCTCTGCCTGTATTTCAAAACGAACATTTTGTTTATAATCCTCGTTTTCATCTATTGTATCCTGCAGCCATTCAAACAACTGTTTATTGGACTTGATCAAGACTTGATTTGCCTGTTCTAAATTCATAATCTTTTGTTGCATATTCTGTACTATTTTTACAAGCTGCAAAAAATCTTCATTCGTTATATCTGCCATTATCTTTCCTATAACTTTCTTTTAAAAACATATATCATAAAATTTTTTTTCGAGATTGATTTTTCCCTTTAATTCTTTTTTTATATAACTTACTATCTGCTCTGATGCATGACCCTCACCGAATATATTTTTGCTGGCTTTACATTGATTTTGAAATCCTTCACTTTGTGCAGTCAAAATTGCCTTGCTAATTTCCTCCCGGTCTGCTTTACAATCAATGACCGTATTCCCATGTACTCTGCCCTTTTGTCTATTTCCAATATTAATTGTTGGTATCTTAAAAACAGGAGCTTCATATAATCCGCTTGAAGAATTTCCAATCATGATGCTTGCATAATTTAATGCCGAAATATAATATTCTCTTCCCATTGAATCTATCAATTTCGCATTATCCCAATTCTTTGTTCTTTTTTCTAAAAGCTGATTCAATTTATCTCCCTGATAATCTGCATTTGCTTTCGTAAATAAATAGAAATACTCTCCATGTTCTTCCAACACGTCAAGTAATTTTTGAAACTGTTCTATAGAATTTTCTTCTAACGTCACAGGATGATACGTTACTATCGCTAAATTTTCAGGAAATTTCTCTAAATTTAATTTTATCTTTAATTTCTCTTTCGCCATATATTTTTGATTTAAAATATTATCAACACATGTATCCCCGACATTAAATACCCGGCTCGGATTCTCTCCTAACTGAATTACGCGTTTTCTATGCACCTCACAATTTACGAAATGATACATGCTCATTTTGGTAATACAATGACGATATGCTTCATCTAAGGCTCCTTCTGTTGTTTCTCCACCATTTAAATGTGCAATGGGAATTTTTGCGTTCACAAATACGGTTGCAAATGCCATCATTTCATAACGATCGCCCAGAATAATTGCAATGTCCGGTCTATTTTGGGCTATAAATTGTGAAAACTGTATCAACACGCTTCCCATCGCCTTTGATACAGCACATTCATCTTCTACATCATCCAAAATATCAATTTCTGCTGCAATCGGAAATCCATCTTGTATAATCTCATTTTTTGTATATCCATATTTCTTACTTAAATGTGTTCCACTCACAATTAACTGCAGTTCTAACTCGGTATCCTTCTCGATTAATTTTAATATCGGATACAGTAATCCGTATTCTGCCCTTGTAGCAGTTACCACACATACTTTTTTCATAGTTCAATCATCTCATCTCTTTTAAAATTCCGTACAGCACATGTTCCAATGACTTCTTCCCAGCGCATAGGATTCACTCCACCACCTGGTCTTTTTGCAATAATATTTTCTTCTGTAAATTTTTGTCCTTTTTTTATCTCACATCTTGCAAATATACTCTTTCTTGCCGCAATTCGATTTTCCTTTTCAGAATTACTAGGAACCTTTTTCCCTGTACCAATTGCTTTTTCAATATTTCGAATTGCCTGTACCATCTCTTTTAACTCTAATGGGTTCAAACTGGCTACATGATCCGGTCCTTCCATATTTCTATCAAGAGTGAAATGCTTTTCAATAATTGTTGCTCCCATCGCTACTGCTGCAATAGGAACTTCTATCCCTTGTGTATGATCTGAATATCCTATGTCGCACTGAAACATACTTTTTAGTTCATACATTGCCTTTAAATTAACATCTTCCATAGGAGTTGGATATTGCGTATTACAATGCAAAATTCTAATTTCTCCAGCACCATATTTTTTTAAAACATCTACTGCGTTACTGATCTCCTCAATTGTACACATCCCCGTAGACAAAATTATTGGTTTATGTGTTTTTGCCATTTCTCTGAGTAACTGAAAATTTTCCACCTCACTGGAGGCAATTTTCCAAATAGGCATGTGTATTTCTTCTAAAAATTTTAAACTCTCTATATCAAATGGCGTTGATAAAAACATAATTCCCTTTTTTTTGCAATACTCTTGTATTTTACGGAAATCATCAAAGGATAGTTCTAATTTTTTTAATAATTCATATTGGCTTTCCTGCTGTTCTGTTTTCTGATATTCTGCTTTTTCACAATTTACCGCTGTATCATTCTCGGTTATATAAGTTTGAAACTTAACACAATCCGCATTTGCTTCTTTTGCTGCATCCACCAGTTTATACGCCAATTCTAAACTTCCATTATGATTTACCCCCGCCTCAGCAATAATAAATACATGTGGTTTCATCTATCTATTCCTCCATCTTCATCATATGTATATCAAAATATTTCATCATATATACACCTGATTCGTATTTACCAATACAAGGTTTATTTACTATTCCATTCATATTGTTCATTAAAAAAAACGGAAATCTTTCTCCACATTCATACGCATGCAAGTATCCCCCCCCAAAGCGAGGATTTACCTCAGAAATATAAAATTCTCCATCTTGTTCGAATACATCAATATCATTTGTTCCTACTAATCCGAACCCTTTTGAAAACTTCTCTATCAAACGAAATAGTTTTTCATTTTTATACGAAACGCTTTTATCCGTTTCTCCTGCACGCATCTTCAATTTCTTTTTTGCAAAAATAGAAATTACTTCCCTCGAGATTAAGTCTACGTAAATATCTACACCTATTTCCTGCCCTTGCATATATTCTTGAACTATGACATCTTCTGTATTAACAGATCGTAATTGTGCTGCATTCTGAATCTTCTGTATTCCCGCACTTCCGCTTCCACATCTTGGCTTAATAAATAATGGATATGCCAATTGTCCATTTTTCAGATCCATATCTGCATCCTCTATTGTTTTATAAGTTTTGATCCAAGGATAATCATTTTCCTTCAAGAACTGTAATGTTTCCCATTTATCAAAGCATTTATGTATAATATTTTCTTCTCCCACATTAACCATAATTCCTATTTGTTCAAAATGTGCTTTTTGTTTTGCTAATAATTCTAATTCCGGATCAATCAGTGATAATATAAGTCCTATCTCATTCTCTTTACAAATGTTATCTATTTCATCCCAATAGCCATCTTCATCCCAACGTTTTGTAACATAATATTTATCTGCCTCATATAACGCAGGCGCCAAATAAAAGCTATCTGTCGCAATTATTTTTACCCGATCATCTAAATCTTTTTTAAAATCTTTTATTAACTTATTTCTTGTCCCTGCATTTAGAATTAATATGTTTTTCATACCATTACTCCCACTTACATTTTTGTAAGAATTCTGTTACTCCCCATTTTTCTCTTACGATTGTATAATGTTCCTCAGTTCTGACATATACAGTTGGTAAATATTCAATAAAAAGTGAATTAAAGCACATTGTATACCCACCTACAATATGATAAATTATTTTATCTCCTGGTTCGAGTTCATACTCATTTTTCAATTCCAGCAACCGGTCTTTTTCCATACAGGTAAAGCCACAAATAACCTGTCTATCTACCCTATTTTTTTGAGATGTTATCACAGAATATTGGTAATTTTGTTTATGAAAAAAAGGATCAATATGCAATCTGCTTCCGTCTGTTATAACAAAGCGGTTTCTGACTGTATCCTTCTTATCAATAATCTCTGTAACATAATCTACTGCTGTTGCAATTACCGATGCACCAGGTTCCACAATTAGTGTTATTTCCTGCTTTTTTCTCCTGCATAAAATATCATGTATAGCTTCTACATATTTTTTATAAGAAGCTCCCTGATCTCCCCCGCCAAAAAACCCCCCTCCTATATCGATATACTCCAACTCTAACTTTTCATCTTCTGCTATCTCGCAAGCTTTTTTTGCAAGAATCTGATAAACTTCCGGACTTTTACTTTTATTGCTGACATGCATATGAACACCTTTTATCTGTATTCCCTGCATCTCATTTATTTTAAGAATTGCAGTATGCAAGTTTCCATTTTCGTAACCAAATCCAAAACGCCCCCCATCGTCTCCTGTTGAGGTCTGTCCAGGTAATATACTCTCTAAATCTATATTTATACGAATACCTATTTTTCCCTTTACACCATGTTTTGACATTTGTTCCAGCCACTCTATCTCGCGCATAGAATCTATATTAATCAATGTACCCTCTGCAAATGCTTTTTTAAATATATCTTTCCCTTTTATTGGTCCATTAAATATAATCCGATCCGCTGTATAGCCCATTTGTTTTGCAAGAAGATATTCCGTATCCGATACAACTTCTGCATAACACCCTATTTTCTGAGCTTTTTTTATAATATATGGTAACGAATTTGTCTTAAATGAATAACCAATTCTATTTGATGGGAAATATTCATCCAAAATTTTTTTAAAATCCCTGATATTATTTTCAAATTCTTTTTCATCCAACACAAAACATGGTGTCTGCAGTTCCCTAATATCCATTCTATTCCCTATCTTCCTGTTATTTTTCTGCAATAGCAATATACTGTTCTATTTGTACATGCCTATCTGTGTATAATATTGTATCTATTTGTATATTTTTAAACCCAGCTTTTTCTAACACATAATTTAATTCAGCTTTATCATAAAAATGTGTCGTACCGCGTCCAACTAATGCTCCTTCAGTAATCTCTACATAAGTGTCTTTTTCCAAAGATCTTCCTGTTCCATATCCATCAGTTTCTTTGCCAAAACATGTAGTCAGTAGTTTACCACCTGTTTTTAACATCCTATAAATATTTGCATACATTGTATTGATATTGTCCAATAAATTACCATAAACACATACATTATCAATAACTGCATCAAAATATCCATCCGGATAATTGACATCTAGTGCATCCAAAACATCAAAATGTGCTTTCAAATGTTCTCTTTCAAACCTTTCTTTTGCTCTTTTAATTGCACTTTCAGAACCGTCAAACGCATATGCATCAAACCCTTCTCTTGCAAGATACCATGTATGTGCACCTGTTCCACAGCCAAAATCCAGCATTTTTACTTTACTTCGCTCCGGTGTTTTATAATAATTTCTTGCCACAAATCTTATGACATGTTCTGTAGGGTACATCCCCCATTCCTGTGTGCTATGCACTGTTTCCCACTCCTGGTTAAATGATTTTTCCATTTCAATCCACCTCTTTATATATTTGCAATAATGATTTGTCTCATGATCTCTGATACATTTGTTTTATTTATGTATTCAATATCTGTTTCGTTAATTTTTTCACCATTTTGTTCTTTTTTCATTATTTCTCTTACTATCCTCAAATGGCTTATTAATTGCGAAAGATTTTTTGATACCGCATACATTCCAGTTATTCCCTGTTCTTTTTCTTTTTCTAAAATAAATAGAATTAACTCAATATCCGGTATTTCATTTTTTATATCTGATAATTCCAATTGTACATCCGGTCTCAATTTCAGGAAATCATAAAATAACTGCCTTGCCTCTGAGAATTGTCCCATTTTTACCAGTTGTCCCATTGCACGTTTAAACTCAACTGTCTCGGCTTTCTCTGCCGTGATCCCAATATGACCTTCTTTCACTTTTAATCTTTTCGCTGTAATATAAACTAACAATAACTCCTCAGACAAAAAGCCAAATAACCGTTTATGATAATCATCATAACTGCTCACATCTATATATTTTTCCATTTCAAAAAAGATTGAAAAAAGCCACTCACAATACATATCAAACAGCTCTTTTTTCATAACGCATAAATTACCGAAATAATACTTTTTCCCTTGCATTACTTTTTCAAATGCATCAAAATCTTCCGAAAAAAGTTCCTTTATTATCTCTCCTGCCAATATCATATCTTTTTCATTATGTGCCTCACCAAAATATTCCATATATGATTTTGGTGCATACATTGCATTTGAAACTAACACATCTGCGTCTTTTAATGCCATTTCATATTCTTCTTTCGACATCAGCTTTCCATCATCATTAAAGAAGTATCGCCTATAATGACATATACCAATTAAATCTGCATCATGATAATTTTTCCATAGCCAGTACATTCCCGTAAGTTCTCCATAGTAAGGATTCAACTCTGATATGGAATCTCCACTGTCATCCCTTATATATCCCAAATTCTCATTCAACGCAGCTCCTACTTGAAGCGGCACATATATTGGATTGCTCGGCGGATTAAATTTTTTATGTGTCATAACAAAAATTTGTACTTTCATATTCACCACGCTATCTACCACACTATTGTATACCATTTTCATAAAAAAACTAGAAAAAATTTATTTCTCTGTTATAATCAATTTTAAATAGAAAGGATTGTATAGTATGAATATTTTATTTCTTGACTGGCCATGTTTTGGTCGTACTGATTTATTAAATTTTTTCCACGAAAGGCATGACTCTGTCACTTTATTTTCCCATCCAGACTATAACCTCAGAAAAAGTAACTCCTTTGCAGAAAATATTCATTCTATATTTCAAAGTCAAAACTTTGATTTCTGTTTTTCATATAATTTTTTCCCATTGTTGGCCACTGCATGTTTTAAACATAATATTAAATATGTCTCACTTGTATATGATAGTCCACAGGTAAAACTTTATTCTTACACAGTTACTTACCCTACAAACTATATATTTTTATTTGATAGTTACCTTGTTTCTCAATTTCAGAAAGAAGGTATTTCCACGTTCCATTATATGCCTCTTCCTGTCAACTCCAACCGTATTTCTGCCCTTTTCAAGCAGACCTATGATGCCTCACGCTTATCTGCCGAAATTTCTTTTGTCGGCTCTTTATATAACGAAGAACATAATTTATATGACTCATTAAATAAGCTTCCACCTTATACCAAAGGCTATCTGGATGGACTTTTGCAAGCCCAATCACATGTTTATGGTTATAATTTTATACAAGAATGTCTTACTTCCTCCATTACAACACAAATCCAAAATGCAGTGCACTACAAAAAAAATCCAGATGGTGTTGAACCTTTAAGTTATATTTTTTCAGATTACTATTTATGTCGAAAATTAACATCATTAGAACGTATTGAATATCTTACTGCTGTTGCTGCAAAACATACTTTAAAACTATTTACATCAAATGACAATTTTATTATTCCAAATGCTAAAAATATGGGAATTGCTGATCCGCTTATCGAAGCACCCTATATTTTTCATAATAGTAAAATCAATCTTAACATTACCCTACGCAGTATTAAAAGTGGTATTCCTCTTCGTTGCTTAGAAATTATGGCAAGTGGTGGTTTCTTGCTCACAAATTTTCAATCAGATTTTTTGAAACATTTCGTTCCAAACAAAGAATTCGTTTTCTTTGAAAGTAAAAAAGATATGATGCAAAAAATTGATTATTACCTTGAACATGAAGAGGAACGAATTTCCATTGCAAATGCAGGATTTACTAAGATTTCAAAACTATTTAGCTATGAATCAATTTTTCAAAAAATATTAAGCCTTATAAATTCTTCAAATAATTTTTAGGCTTTTTTAGCATACCAAAAATATTTTTTTATCTGTGTTTCCTCATAATTATTATAAATCACAGATTGTACAGACATTTCTTCCTCTACCTTTATCTTCCTGTAACCATTTTTATCATAAAATCTGCATGCACGTTTATTATTTCTATCTACACACCAATATATGATCTGCAAACCTTTCTCCTAAAACCCATATTGAATAATTTCATTCATAGCATATGACGCAAATCCATATCCCATTGCTATTTTACGAATTGCAATTGCAAATTCGGCTGTATTATTTTTTATATGTTTTAAACTTACCGTCCCCATATATTCATCAGTTTTATCTACAATTGCCTTATGTATATCTGTATTACTTGAATTCGCAAAATCGATAAAATTCTCACAATCCTTTATTTGCATCGCCTGAAAATTACTTTTTAAATCCTTTACAACCTCATAATCATGCATCCACTCTAACATATAAAGTACATCTTTTTTCTGTAATTCCCGTAATCTCATAATTTCCTCTTACATCTTAATATACATTTACACAATCAATTACCCAGTTAACCTGCTCTTCTGTCATTCCCGGATATAACGGTAAGCTGACCTCTGACTTACAAATATATTGTGTAACAGGGTATTCATTTGACTTTTCAAAGAATTCAGAATACGCTGGCTGTTTCATAATCGGACAAGGATAATGTACATTGACCCCAATGCCTTTTCCCTCTAAATAACTAATAAAGTTTTCCCTTTCCTCTACCATAACTGGAAATATATGAAACACATTACTATATCTATCTTCCAATTTCTCAGGAAGTTTTATTTTTTTATTCGTAATCTGTGTCATATATTTAAAAGCTATATTTCTTCTTTCTTCATTCCAATTTTCCAGATAAGGTAATTTTTTTAACAAAAACGCTGCCTGAAACTCATCCAGGCGTGAATTACACCCTTTATAAATATGATTGTACTTTTCTTCTGAACCATAATTTCCCAGCGCCCTAACTTTATCCGCAAGTCGCTTATCATTCGTTACAACTGCTCCTCCATCTCCTAGACATCCCAGATTTTTCCCAGGGTAAAAGCTAAAAGCTGCTGCATCAGAAAAACTTCCAGCACGCTTATTTTTTTTTCTTGCTCCATGTGCCTGTGCTGCATCTTCAAATACCCTTAAATCATATTTTTTTGCCAATGAACATATTTTATCCATTTCTGCAAGTCTTCCATATAGATGAACTGCGATAATTGCCTTCGTTTTGTCAGTTATAGCTTTCTCGATCTTAAAAACATCTATATTATATGTTGTTACATCAGCATCCACAAATACCGGAGTTGCGCCAACCTGTGTAATTGCAAGAACAGTAGCAATAAATGTATTTGCAGGAACAATCACTTCGTCTCCCTTTCCAATATCACACGCCATTAATATCAAACGAATTGCTTCTAAACCATTTCCCACACCGACACAATAATTCACTCCACAATACTTTGCATACACTTTTTCAAAATCTATACCAGCCTGTCCCCTAATAAACCATTCCCGATCCATTACCTCATGAAAGGCATCTTCTAGTTCTGTTCTGATAGGATCATGTACTGCTGACAGATCTAAATATGGTACTTTCATTCCTTTGTATCCCCTTTAACAAGCTTTAAAAATTCATTATAATCCCTTATATAATCTTCTTCATTGTATACTTCTGACGCTAATACCATCAAAACTGCATCTGGTGAAAAATCAAACATTTCTCTCCACATATTATTCGCAACATAAAGACCTTCGTATGGACGTTCCAAAGAAACAATTTTTTTCTCTTTTCCATTATCCAGTAAAATTTTACAGGAACCATGAATACAAATCAGTATCTGCTCTAAAGACTTATGTGCATGATATCCACGTCGAACTCCTTCTTTTGTATCATACATGTAATAAACTCTTTTTATCTCAAATGGGATATCGTTAAATTCCTCTAATGCTACAAGCATCCCTCGATCATCACCATGCTGTTGAAAAGCATATTTAATAATCTGCATATTCTACCTCCTCTGCTGTTTCATGATTTCTAATAATTCTTCTGCCCTGTTACTCCATGTGTGACTCCGTTTTGCCAATCTATTCCCCTCAACAGCTATCTTTTCGGCCTCTTCTTCATGTTCCATATAATACCGTAACTTTTCCGTTAAACAATCAAGTTCCTGCAACTGATACATTAAAATATTTTCTCCGTCTACGGTATGTTCCCTTAAATACTGAGTGTCATCTGTAACAGAAATTGCACCACATAACATTGTATTAAATACCCTCTCCTGAGTTCCAGACTTAGTCCACGGTTGCACATTTAAAACAAATCTTGTATTTCCACAGATTTGCAACATTTCATCTAAAGAAACTGCTTCTTTTAAATGAACATTGGAATAATTATCATATGCCACATTGTTCCACCCGTATATATCAATCGGAATACCACTTTCAACAATTTTATAGACAACTTTCTGTCTATAATACTGTCTGATATATATATCTACAACACTTATTACGTCCGTATTAAACACTAGATGATGAATCGTATATCTAGAATTATTATTTTTCTCTAAAATATCAACTGCCATTTCAATCGTCATCTGTGGATGTTCAATTAATATAGCTAATATCTTTTTTATCACCTGCGAATACCTATGTTGTTCTATCCGCTGCTGCATTTCTTTTAAATCAGAATATCCGCCAAAAAATACTATTTTATTTTCTCTTTCCTTAAATTCGGTAAATTCATCTTGACATTCTATTCCCCCAAGTGGCAAAAATATTGCATTGGGAATATCTTTTAAATAATGTTCGGTATACTCTACCCAGTTAGCATCTGTAAATAAAACCATATGGGCAAAATGTGAATAATCAAGTCTTCCCATATGATAAAATGGATGATCAACAAACATAGGAATAACTTTGGAATTCACATTATCAAACAAGTTGCGATAATTATCAGACACTATATCATATCTTTCTGCCTCCAAAAACACACCATTCATCAATAAAATATACTGATAACCTACCGTGTTCTGAAAATGATTATAACCAGTTTGCATTATCTTTTTATAACGTTCCATATCCGAAGTTATATATACATATGTTGTAATGTCCAATTTTTGAAAACCTTTTTTTAATCCCTCCACAAAAAATGGTAAGACATCATACTGTGATTTTCCACCTACCAATAAAATATTTTCTATTTTATCCCCTTTTTTTATATCGTCTTTGTCTGCATTCTCTTTTGAAATTATTACATTTTGCTCTGGTATAATTTGTTGTAATACATATTTTATTTTTTTATAGCTTTCTATTGATTCCAATGCTATCTGGGCAATTTCATTCTTTTTATCACGTTCAATTGATTCTATATCGACATGCTGTGAAATACTTAAGATATACGTTATATATTGAACATCATCTAACTTCAAAGTATTTTCATTTAGCTTAGCTGTTATAAAATCCAAATCCTCTTTCCATACTTTTTCCTGATTTGCTAACTCATATAAATTCTCATATAATCCAATACTTTGATTTACAATTTTTTCTGCAGCTTGAATTTCGTTTAACAGCTTTTGATATTCCTTACAAAATTTAACAAAAAATTCTTTTTTAAATAATGGTATAAGCCAGCTTAATATATTTTCTATAGAGACATGTATATTAAAATATTTTTCTAATGTTCTATCATATTCATTTTGTTCAACTAATCTCTGGTTCCCTTCATAAATTTGTACTGCTTTTCCCATACTTTGATCTGAATCAATAAAAAATGTATAAGAGTCCCCCATGAAATTTGAAAGAAATAGCATAGTTTCTTTCATGTTTTCTCCAGGTAAAACAATTAATTCGTTATATTTATATAATGCCTCCTGCTGTTGCATCAAATTATCATAAAAATTTCTTTCAATCTCACTTCCAGAAAAAGCAAAAAATTTTCTTCCAATATGGTTGCTTAAAATATCACCTGAAACACTTGTATCAACAATTAACGGTATCTCTTTCCAACAATCATTTTCTTTAAACAGCAAATCATTTACATTTTCTGTTAACAGAATAAAATCAATTTTTATTTGTCTTTTAAGCAAATATATTGCTGTCTCTCCAATCGCAATAAGACAACTCCTTGTACATATTTTATTCAAAAAATTTATCTCTTCTTCTGTTATATTTCCATAGATAAACACTATCGGTATATCAGACGGAATCATTTTTTCCAGAGCACATAATCCATATCCTTCTGATAAAAATCTTATATTATTTACTATTCGTTTTTCACGTTGAACAATATTCATGTATTCCTCTTCCTACTTCAAAAATTCACAAATTCTTTTTTGAAAATTTTTCAAAGCTTTTTTCTTTTCATACTGCTCTACAGTACCTCTACATCTTTCACTATCTATAAATGGCAATATCCCCTCTTGTAAATAATTCAAAATTTCAGCAAGCATTTGGAAATCATTCCAACCAAATAAATATCCTGTTTCTCCGGGCGTTATTAACTCTTTTACACCATTAATGGGAGTAGTAATGATCGTCTTTCCACAGGCTAAAGCTTCTATTACAGACAATGGTGCTCCCTCATATTCGGAAGCAAGTACAATTGCATCTGCCTGCTGCGCATATACCCAGGGATTGTCCTTCCAGCCAAGCCAAAAGACCCTGTCAGCTAACTTCATTTGTGAAGCCTGCGTTTTCAAAGTATTTACATATTCCTCCTCTCCATCTCCAACTATGTATAATTTCCAATTCTTATCAGCTAACTTTATTGCATTGATCACAACCTCAATATGTTTTTCCTCAGATATTCTTCCTACATAAAACAGTTTTTTCCATTTATCCTGTTGCATAATGTATTTCTCATTAACTTTTGAAAAATCAACTGGATTATATACCCGAACTACTTTCGAGATATTATGTTTTTCTATCTCTCTATAAATGTAATCAGAAATTGCAAAATGCCCATCTGCCCATCGTAAACTTTCGTATCCACCATAACCTGCCGCCTGATATCTTTCAACAGGTGCGTGTAACCATGAAATAACCGGTATTGTTTTTTCCCCATATACAGCTTTTTGAGCAACATAACTCATATAAGGCCATGCTGTTGCTAACACAATATCTGGTTTTCCTTTTTCATGCAAAAAGTTCATATACGCTTCGGTAAATTCCATCAAATTATGTCCTGCACGTCCGTATAATAAAGGGAAAAATAGAATTCCTTCTCTCGTCCAATTTATTCCTTCCCATACAAGCTGTACAATTCGAACTATCCAACCATCTTCTTTTAAATACAGCGCTGTATCATTGATTACATTTTCAACTCCGCCCTGCTCTGCTACTGCAATTACTATATCAATTGTCATTTCAACCTCAGTTTTCTGCCAATTCAGAAAAGATTTTAACTGCTTCCTTTTTTAGAAGTTCAGATGCTTCAACTATTAATTTTGTATACAATTTACCCTTTCTTGCAAGCTCCAGCCCTTCTTCTTTTAAATTGTCCAATTTATCAAATTCTTCGTTTCTCATAATCTGCATTGCTGACGGCATTGTAAGAATTACCAGCTGATAGACTTCCTGACTTTCCACTTTTTTTATCTGATTTTTTATTTTCGTCAGTAATTTAATATACTCCTGACCTTCCATTTGATTTTTCTTACACAAGCTTTCTACTTTATAGTAACTTTTACGCAATTTTTCTGCACACTTCTTTAAATTTTCAAATTGATCTGGTATTCCAATTAAATATTCTTTCGCCCACTTTTGGTTTTCTTCATTTAACATCGGTGGAATTTTTTCAATACATTTAGCTATATCTACCTCTTTTGTACAGGTTTGTTCGATAGCATCTTTCAATGTCATCAATTCTGTTCCTTCTATTTTTGCTCCACCTTCTGTTGCATTAATTACACGGAATCCTGCTACATGTTCTTTATATAATCTGATATTTGTCTTATACCACTCTAAAAAAACATAAAAATCTGTTCTTGTAGGAACTTTTTCTTCGTAGTTTCCTTCTATCCATTGACAGTCTTTCGTGTCAACTTCATGCATTTTTTCTTCAAAAGTACCATCTGCATGTGTTTTATTCCCAGTAAGTGCTAAATCCTGTCCCACTAATATAATCGTTTTCAAGCCAATTTTATATAACAAAGAAAATGCATTGGTTGCAACTGAACCTCCGCTGCATACATTTCCCCACGGCAGACCGCTTTTTTTCATAATTTTTTCTGCGAATTGATATGATTCATCGAAAAAGAATTTTTTCCCCTGATGAAAATCAAGAATTTCAGGTGTCGCATTTAATGTAGTCGCCATCGGGATTTGTTCTACACCTCTCATTTCAACCAAATTCATTGGCTTTAATGCATCGACAATGAAAAACATATCCGGAACAATCCCTTCACGCAATAAAGGTTTCAATGCAGTATCTACAGCTATAATAAAAGCTTTTCCTTTTGCCTTTTTTAGTTCCTGGATATTTTTATTTAAAGAGGGACCTGCTGCCACGACAATTCCTGTAACATCCATTGGAATTGCACGAAAAAGCTGTATCGTTTTATATCCATTATATAAATATTTTGCATTACGCAACACATTTATAGATGTGACCTCAGCAAAAGTCATTGCAGTATTATATGCAACACGGTTATCCAATGCAGCATTCTTACATTTTTCAATAAGTTTATCTGTTTCCTCTTTAAATAAAATATCATAACCCGGAAGTATAAATAATTGTAAATGCTTTAGATTTTCTAATTTCATAATTCCTGGTAATATTGTATCTACCTTTTCAAGAGACATTCCTGCTATTCCTTCTACCCAGAAAAGAATAAAATGCCGTTCCATTCCTTTTTCTAAATCAATTTCTTCTAAAACTTTTAAGAAAATACTTATAGATGGTTCATATATGATAATATTAAGCCGTACTTCCACATGCTCAATGAGTTCCCGCAAATAATTAATATTCCCAATTCCCATAAATATATAGGTATAACTTTTTTTTAACTCTCCCTGTTCCAAAAACCATTCATGTGGCGGGCATTTTGCATTTCTTTTCCCCCCTAAATAACAACAATGTCCATTTCTGCTTACCTTGAGTATTCTTTGCTTATCCTCTGAAAGAAGTTCCTCAATTATAACATCCTGTTCCTGCTCCTTTTCTGCCTGTCTAATGTTTTCTTCCATTCCAGGATAATATTGTTCCAGTATCTTTATATTTTTATCATACAGTCGCATTATTTATTTCGTCTCCCTCACATTATTAGGCAGGAAAATTCTTAAATATTCCATCATTCCATATGTAATTGCATCATGCATTAACACATAATCCTGCTGCTCAATTGCCTGCACAATATCTTGAAGAATTTCTATCAGTTTTTCACTGAGCATTTTCCATTCTGTTTCATTATTTTCAAGATGATTTTCCTGCATAAACCATACCGAAAACCCCTGAATTTCTTTCAAACATGCCTGAACCGGCACAAGGTCGTTTCTCTTTTTGTAGTCCAAAAAATTATCTGATATTATTTTTAGTTTATCATATAATTTCTCTATTTCATCCAACATACCGATTCCTCTTTCTTTCTAAAATAAAAGAGTTGGCAAAGCCAACTCTTTTATTCATATTGTTACTATCATACTCTAGATTACTGTAACAGAGAAAGTACACCCTGAGTAGACTGATTTGCCTGTGCAAGCATAGACTGTCCAGCCTGTGCAAGAATATTGTTCTTGCTGTACTCAACCATCTCATCAGCCATATCTGTATCACGAATACGAGATTCAGCAGAAGATGTATTTTCAGATACATTATCCAAGTTTGCAACTGTATGCTCTAATCTGTTCTGTAAAGCACCGAGAGCAGAACGCTGAGAAGATACAGAATTGATAGCTTTCTGTACAGCGTCAATTGTTGCGTTTGCACTTGCATAATCTGCTACATCCGGTTTGGAAAGTGTTGTACCCTTTCCAACAGTTGCCTTATCAGCAGTAACATTCTCTGTATCAGCATAAGTTGCAGCATTTCCTATAAGAGAGTTAGAAATAGTTCCTTTCATATTGCTTACATCCATAAGCATTGCAGAGTTTGCAGTCTCATACTTAGCGTTGTTTGCATCCAGATAATATGCACTACCTGTCGTCATATTTAACTGCTGCATATATCCTGTTGAATCTGCCGCATTAGATACGATTTCCTTTAAGCTTGTAACAGCAGCTTCTGTCTGATTTTTGAAAGTATCATTTGCGCTTATTGCAGTAGTTGAATACTGACCAAAGGTAAATCCTGTTACCTTCTTACCAGTCTGTGCCTGTGAAGTGGTACCTGCGATATTATGTAATCCTAAAGCAGATGCATTCATATTGCCGATTGTAATAGAAATCTTCTGATCAGAGTTTGCTCCAACCTGTAAGTTTTTAGATTGAAAACCACCATCTAATAAGTTCTGTTTGTTGAACTGTGTTGTAGATGCAATACGATCAATCTCTGCTGTAAGAGCATCTAACTCCTCGTTGATAGCATCACGGTCGATACCTTCATTTGTGTCATTAGCACCCTGAACAGCTAATTCATTCATACGCTGTAAGATAGAATGTGTCTCAGCTAATGCACCTTCTGCAGTCTGGATAAGAGAAATACCATCCTGAGCATTCGAAGAAGCTTTATCAAGTCCACGAACCTGGCTTCTCATTTTTTCAGAAATCTTTAAGCCTGCAGCATCATCGCCTGCGCGGTTAATTCTGTAACCAGAAGATAATTTCTCAGAAGATTTTGCCTGAGCACCTGTTGTGATTCCTAACTGACGGTTAGCGTTCATCGCTGTAAGATTGTGCTGTACTACCATATTATTTTTCCTCCTTGAATAGGGCTTCAGCATCCATGCTGAAGTAAATTTGTTTTTGTGAGTCAGCCTACTCTGACCGTACGCTTCATTTTGGCTTTCTCTCAAGTAGCATTCTTTGCTTACTTGATATATATATCGGACATGTTTTTTTTTTCTTTAGTACAAAATGAAAATTTTTCACATTTTTTATTTATAATTTAAAATGGAGCTACGTTATCTCATAGCTCCATCAAAATCTCATTGTACCTTCGCATTCCGTAACAATTCATCTATGCCCAATTCCTGTACCCTCTTATTACTGTTTCCCACACCAATAACAAGCTTATCTACATCAATAAATGCCGTTTTAGAGTTTCTTGCCATAGACCAACTGTCACTTTTTACTTTTTGATAATTATTATCTTTCGTTTTCGATATTATCTGTTTTATCATATCCTGCCTCATTTCCTTATGCGTAATGGCTAAACACCATCATTATTTCTCTTTTTCCTATATCTTATTCATAAAAGAGTTGTCTTACAATAATAGATCAATAATAGATCAATTATATACCTTTCTATGGATCATTTCAACTACATTCTGCATTTTACACTCTTTTTTCACTTCTTATTATCCACAAAATATGGCTCATTCATTGCACTTTTCATCATACTCTTATAATACTGCTGTACGATTTTCTGGCTGCTGCGCACTTCTCGAACTTGATTACGGATAGTTGTAAACTTCTGTTCTGTCAGACATTTATTTTTTGCCTCTATAGTCTGTATCTTAACACTCTTTTCTGTAATGTGTCTAATCAGTTCCTGCATCCGCCTAATTTCAGCTGCATAAACACCCCTGTCACCAGATAAAGTCTCCTTTACTTTTTCATAAAGACTTTCAAACCCACCATCTAACAATTGGAGTTTTTCAATCTGATCAGATTTTTTAGTTACATACTTCCGAAAGTCATCCGGATCTAAATTGGGATCTGCCAAAAGATTTTCCTGTTCTTCACACAGTCTGACAATCTCATCTAACACCTGTTCCTTTTTCTCCAGACTTTCTATCATGATCTGTAGATAATTCTCTGTCATAAAGATTTCCTCCATCTTTTTCATTATATAGCAAAAGCTGCCGCATGCATTTCGAATATGATTTCATGTGACAGCTTATTGCTTATTTTTTATGAATGATTATTAGAAAGTTTCATTACTTCTTTCCATGTATCCCTCATAGTTCGCAAGTGTTTTAAAACTTCCTCTAATATTTCTTTATCTTTTTTTATATTAGCTTCAAGGAGCCTGTCTTTTAAGTACTTATATACATTGTCAAAATCATCTGCCACTGGATATTTGTGATTCAAGGTAACCTGAAACTCTGTAATAATATCTTCCACTTTTTTTATATTATTATGTGTTTTTTCCACGTCCTTTTCTTCAATACCCGCAATAGCAATATTGCAGAATTTAATCGCCCCATCATATAACATCAACGTAAGTTCTGCCGGTGTCGCTGTCATGATCTTACTGTTTGCATATGCTGCATAACCCTTAAGATTGTTCATCTGACTATATTCCTCCAAAAACTAATTTCTATCATGATCCAAACAAATTTGACAATGAAGATGTCTGAGATTGTAATTTTGAAAGAGCCGTTTCCATTGCAGAAAACTTCTTGTAATAGTAATCCTCCATATCTTCTAACTTATTTTCCCATTTTGTAATGGTTTGTGTGTAATCACTATACTCAGAAGCCATTTCCTTATCATTGTAAAATGTCAGAGAACTGCGTAATGAACGGCTGCTCTTCATCTTTTTATCCATGGCATCATACAATCCTTTTGAAAGCTGTTTCATAAAATCCACAACGCTATCCGGATCACTCTTGATTGCTGCCATTAATTTATCTTCATTTCCTGATGTTGAGTTATCATCTTCATCTCCATCAATATGATATGCATACTGTTCATTCTTTGCCGCATTCATAAATCCTAACGTTTTAATCCCAAAACTGCTCAAACTATACGTTTTGTCATTTACCGTATAACTCTTTGACATAGCTGTTGTCATACTGTTCAAGATTCCACTTAATGTATCATCCCGACGTAACAGGGAACTCTTTATTTTCGTCTCCCACTTCTCCACTTCTGAATCACTCATCTGATCTTTCTCATCATCAGTCAGTGGTTCATATCCCTTCGCATTGTCTGCGTTGTACAAAGAAGTCATTTCATTAATAAGCGCATTATAGCTGCTCAAAAAGCTCTTTACTTTATCATAAAGTCCCTGCGTATCTGTTGTAACAGTCAATGTCAGTGATTCGTTTGCATCTGTAACTCCCAATGCTGTAATTGAAACACCATTAATGTTGAAATCATTTGTTGATGACGTATATGTAGCACCATTTAAGACAATTGCAGCATTTTCTGCGGAAATTCTTGAATTTCCACTATTTTTCTCTGCTGAACTATCATATACTGTTGAATCCATGCTTAACCCTAGCGCATACAAAGCCTTATCTCCATCTGCATTTTTGGATTTGATATCAAATGCGTTGTCTGTTCCAGCTTTTGAAGATGCAATAAAAATTCTCTGATTCGTTGCATCAAAATTAGCAGACAAACCAGCTTCTTTTAACTGGTCAACAAAGTCGCTTACTTTTGTGTCAGCACTTACAGAAATTGTACTGACTTTTCCAGTCTCCTTATTCGTAACTTCAAAACTTGCATCTGATCCGCTATACCCTAACTGGCTTAATGTTGTAGAAGCACTTACCTTATCTTTAGATGTATTATCTGCAAGTTTCATCTGGGCACCGGTAATATATTCACTTTTCGCAACAGACTTTACTTCCAACGTCTGTACTCCAGCCGCTGCATTTCCACTGACACTCACACTTGCCTTGGTGCTATCCGAAATACTTGCTGTCTTTAAGCTGTATGCAGAAGAGTACTTCAGATTACCAGCCTCTTTATAAAAGCTGTAAATCTTGGAATTCAATGTCTTCCATGCATCCTGTTTCCACGAAAGTTTTGTCTGTGCCTTTTTGTATTTATCTGTTTTGTAGCTGTACGAAGACACCAGTGCTGATATAATACTCTCTGTATCCAGACCTGATGCTAATCCTGTGATTCTAATTGGCATATGATCACTCCTATCTGATGAATTTATTGGATGTTATCTTACAGTTTCTGATCCACTAACAGTCCCGCGACCTCCCATACCTTTGCTATCATATCCAGCGTCTTCTCCGGTGGATATTCTTTCAGGACTTTCTTAGTATCTTTATCTATAATCTTAATCGTCACACGGTTTGTTGCATCATGGATGCCAAAGATTGCTTCCGAGTTCTGAACCTTTTTGTTAATCTCATCAACTGCCTTTTTGATCTGAGTATTCGCACCTACACCTGCAGACTGTTGTCCATCCTGTGACGTATCTGTCTGTCTGGTCGCAATATCATCTTTTGACTGATTCTGAACACCTTTTTCTGATGCTGTGCTATCTAGTTTGATATCTACATTTTCTACGGTTTTCCCATAGGTAACTGTAGAATCCTGCATACGCTGCACTTCCATCTTTATGACCTCCATTTCTGTCAAACATATAACGATTTTTTAATCTACCATATATATCGGTTTCTTTGCCGCAAAATTAATACCGAGATGTATTTTTCATATTCCGGATCACAATAAATCATTCAATGATGCAATCGTGTCAACATTGAGCGCAGCCTCATTTTCATTCTGAATCTGTAAATATACCTCTTTACGATAGATTGGCACATCCTTTGGAGCAGAAATGCCAATCTTCACCTGATCCCCGCGAATCTCAAGCACTGTGACTTCCACATTATTGTTAATCACAAGCGACTCACCTTTTTTTCGTGTCAATGCCAGCATCTTTATTCCTCTGCTTTCTTTTTTCTCATTACTGCTTCATAAATATTATACTTAACCGGGTAATCATCTTCTACAATGATCTGACATCCTTTATTTGTTTCTGTATTAATAATAATCGGCGCTTTCAGATTAATAGACGCGTCCTTTTTGTCTGCTGTTGCAGTAACGGTTGTAAGCACATATAGATTTGTTTCATTCAGTTCACCCAACGGTTTTAACATCTCATCACTGACTGTCGGATTATAATCTGGTTTTAATCCATTCGGCTGCATAACCGGAAATGCGACCTGTGGTTCGTCCATACTCTGAAACCACATAATAGAACTTTCTTTTTTCTTTTTTTCTACGTCATAAATCAGGGCAAATTTCTTTAAATCCGGAAACCCGATCATACCGTTTTCCATATGAATAATCTTCTGCTCTTCTATGTCTATTTCTCCAAAAAGTCTGGTATCTGCCTTCACTTTTTGTCCCTCCTGGTTTATTTTATCTGTTTTGCGGCTTACAGATAACTAAGTAATGTTGTCTGGTTAATCTTTGATGCAGCCTGCAGAGATGACTGATATGCAGTATATGCTGCTGTATAATCCAGAATAATATCAGAAAGATCCCTGTCCTCATTTGATGACTTGAGTTCCTCAAATGTCTCCTGTTGATTAGACATACGGTTTTTGGTCAATGCCAGACTCTGCCCTTTTGTACCAACATCGGTAAGTGCCAGATTCACTTTTTCAAGATATCTGTCACAATTTCCAATGTAGCTGTTATAAAGCTTCTGCATGTTATCATCTGCATAATCCTGTTCTTTTTTCGCTGCAGCAATCCATTCATCCAGTTTTTCCTGATCTTTTTCCGACGAATACTGATCCATTTTCTTCATCGCTTCTAAGTCTGTTACTTTCTGTTCTGCATCTAACGAACGCTGTACAGCATCGATCAATTCATCCACATCCCTTCCTAATGACTGGTCAAACACATTGGAAGCCTCTGTATTCACATTTAAAGTCTGATTCGCTGCAATAACATAATCAATATCCTGATAAATCTGGTTGCCATCTTTATCATATTTTTCATATTTTAATGTATTATTCGGATCCGTGATGTTTGTACAGTTATAATAATATTCTGGACGTAACTTTCCATTATCAAAACCTGTTTTGGTATAAGAAATATCCATGGATGCATTATTGGTTGATAATGTGGTCGATGCCGCATCACTGAAAATCAGCTCTCCTGTATCACGAATCAGCACTGCCTCACCATCTGCAATGTCATATGATTTTGGTGTTTTCGTGGATGCTTCTAACCATTTATCATAAGAATCATATACGGTAACATTCATATTTCCCGTCTTATTGACAGGCGTTGTCCCTGTTGTATCTGTATAATTGTAACTGATCGTTACCGTGCTGCCATTTGCAGAGGTTTTTGTAGTATTTCCTGTTGCATCCGTCACATCCAGACTGTCAATGCCGTCATAGCCAAGACGGATTCTGTCATAAGCAGCTTTGGTCGGTGATGCGATCATATTATTGTTTAATTCATTCTGGCTTTTTGGAACTTCAATATCATTTCCATAGTATCTGTGTTCCTGCAGATCGGAATAAGATAGTTTCTGTGTGATCTCATACTTTGTGGTTGATTCATCCTGCATAAATGTAATCTTTTTATTGGTGCGGTATCCTGTAAATACGGTTCTTCCGGCATAATCAGCATTTCCTTCCGAATAAACCTTGCTGCGCAGCTGCTCTAACTGCGTCAGAATTGTTTTTCGGTTGCTTGCTGTCAATGAATCCTGTGCACCATACTCGCACTGTGTACGGATTGTCTTAATCAGCTCTTGCATGTTAGTCATTGCAGTCTCTGTCACATCCAGCCATGATTCCGCATCCGGAATATTCTTCTCATAATACTGGTCGATCTCACTTAATGTGCTGCGCAGACGGAGTGCACGGATCGCCGTTACCGGATCATCGGAAGGACGCTGTATCTTTTTCTGTGTTGTCATCTGATTATTCAGAGTGTCAACATTTCCTTTATTGCCATTGATATTAATGGATGTATTATGCAATATAATATTATTTGTAATACGCATTGCCATTTCCTCCTGTTATAAATCCGTTTATACTC
>ENA-ORUU01000407-ORUU01000407.1-human-gut-metagenome-genome-assembly--contig:-NODE-407-length-34916-cov-4.69324_pt1 | contig 34916 bp, 30 predicted proteins | sample MGYA00242085_ERZ509221 | MGnify/ENA primary metagenome ERZ509221 (study PRJEB26280, sample SAMEA2338809) | human gut metagenome | biome: human gut; feature: human-associated habitat; material: faeces... | reverse complement strand
CCGGGTAGTCATGCCTTCTAAATTAAATCCCAAATCGATTTAAATAACGGGTCGCACAGTGTGCCAGACACGCAGCTCCGATCGGACACACATCCTCATTAAATTGTACCTTTGGGTTATGTGCAGAATACTTCCCCCGATCATCCATATATCCGGCAGACAGATACATGAAAGCGGATGGTACCTGTTCTGCAATATTTGCAAAATCTTCAGAAGCACTTGCGGATATGCCTGGGTAAGGGGTTAGTTTCGGAATATCCAGTTCCTTCATGAAGCCGACGATCTGTTCGGTAAATTCCGGATTGCAGATCAGAGGCGGTACTTCCGAGATCATAGTGATTTTGGCTGTTCCTCCGAAAGTTTTGGCTGTCCGGATTGCCGTTTCTTTCATTCTTCGTACCAGAAGTTCTCTGGAATTTTTATCGTTTGTTCGAATAGTTCCTTCGAGAACGGCAGTATCAGGAATGATATTGGCGGCGGTTCCGGCCTGGAATTTACCGACGGTCATAAGACAGGCTTTGGAAGGATCTGCCTCACGGGCGATTACAGACTGCAGTGCAAAATATACATGGGCTGCAATATTGATCGGATCAACGGAATTCTGAGGATAGGCACCATGTGCTCCCTTTCCTTTGATTTCGATATGAAAACCGTCAACGGAGTACATCATAGTTCCTGTACTGTTATACATGTAGATTCCAACCGGCATCTGCCCTGGAGATACATGATAGGCCAGTGCCGCATCTACTTTCGGATTCTCCAGGATACCATGTTCTATCATATTTTTACTGCCTTTGAATGTTTCTTCCGCAGGCTGGAACATAAATTTGACTGTGCCTTTTAACTCGGCCTCATTTTCTTTTAGCATTTTTGCAGCGGTCAGTAACATGGCAGCGTGAAAATCATGTCCGCAGGCATGTGCTTCTTTTCCGGTCGGGCAGGCAAATGGAAGTCCGCTTTCTTCCGGCATTGGGAGGGCATCCATGTCCGCACGTAATAATAAGACTTTACCGCCATTTCCGACAGTAGCAGTCACACCTTCTCCGCACCTCGAAGGCACCAATCCATATTCGGTTAATTTGTCCATTACATATACGCAGGCCATTGGCATATGAAGACCGGCCTCTGCATTCATATGAAAGTAACGTCTGTTTTTTATGGTTTCATCGTTGAGTTCAAGAGCTCTCTTATAATAATCCATTTATTGATCCCTTTCTTTCTATAATTCCATATCTAATTTTGATGATAAAAGGTATTATACCAACCGGATCATATATTATCAAACTTCTGATAAATATTTTTGAAAATATTGATTTTTGCATGGATGTTTAGTAGAATAAATTCAGTAATATTAGGAGGAATAAATATGTCAGAAATTACGGTGATCGCATTGGACGCTATGGGCGGGGACAATGCACCGGGTGAGATGGTAAAAGGGGCAGTCGATGCCCTTGGACGTGAACAGGATATAAAGGTATATCTGCTTGGCAAAGAAGATATAGTGAATACTGAATTGCAGAAGTATACTTATGATAAGAACAGACTGGAAGTTGTGAATACAACAGAAGTAATAGAGACTGCCGAACCTCCGGTGAATGCGATCAGAAGAAAGAAAGATTCTTCTATTGTAGTCGGAATGAAGATGGTAAAGGAAGGAAAGGCTGATGCATTTGTATCTGCCGGAAGTTCCGGAGCAATCCTGGTAGGCGGACAGGTAATCGTTGGAAGGATCAAAGGTGTAGAGCGGCCACCACTTGCGTCACTGATCCCGACAGAGAAGGGTGTAGCACTTCTGATCGACTGTGGAGCGAATGTAGATGCTAGAGCCTCACATCTGGTTCAGTTTGCCAAGATGGGTTCTATCTATATGGAACATGTAGTTGGTATTAAGAATCCGAAAGTTGGGATTGTAAATATCGGAGCAGAAGAAGAAAAAGGTAATGCACTGGTAAAGGAGACGTTTCCTCTTTTAAAAGAAGAAAAAGAACTGAATTTTATCGGAAGTGTAGAAGCAAGAGAGATTCCGCATGGACAGGCTGATGTCATTGTGACAGAAGCATTTTCGGGCAATGTAATCCTTAAGCTATATGAAGGTGTCGGGGCGGTACTGATCAGTAAGGTAAAAGAAGGACTGATGTCCACACTCAGAAGCAAGATCGGAGCATTGCTTATCAAACCGGCGTTAAAAACAACTTTAAAGTCATTTGATGCAAGTGAGTATGGCGGTGCGCCATTGCTTGGATTAAACGGTCTGGTTGTAAAGACACATGGAAGCTCGAAAGCAAAAGAAGTCAGCAATACACTGATCCAATGTGTGACATTTAAAAAACAGAAAATTAATGAAAAGATCAAAGAAAGTATTCAATCGGAGCAAAAATCCGCTGAATAATATATTACTAACTATGATAAGAAAAGGAGATTTGATATGGAACTTGAAAAATTAAAAGAAATCATCGCTGATGTATTAAATGTAGAAGTGAATGATATTACAGAGGACACAACATTTGTAGATGATCTGGGAGCAGACTCCCTTGATATCTTCCAGATTATTATGGGAATAGAAGAAACATTTGACATTGAGATCGATAATGATGACGCTGAGCAGATCTCTACAGTTGGAGATGCTGTTGAGCAGATCAAGAATGCAACAAATAATAACTAGGCAGATATAAAAAGAACGAAAGGGCCCTGCCAGGGGCTTTTTTCGTTCTTTAGGATGGAGTTTACGATGAGCAAAGACCTTAAAGAATTAGAAGGAAAGATTGGTTACAAATTTGATGACTTTACCCTGTTTACAAAGGCGATGATTCATAGTTCTTACGCCAATGAAAAACATCTTCCGAAGTATGAATGTAATGAACGGCTGGAATTTCTGGGGGATGCAGTTCTTGAACTGGTGTCCAGTGAATTTCTGTTTCACAATAATCCAAAGCTTCCGGAAGGTGAACTTACGAAGACGAGGGCAAGTATGGTATGTGAACCGGCGCTGGCATTCTGTGCAAGAGATCTGGATCTTGGTGAATACCTTCTGCTTGGTAAAGGAGAAGATGCTACCGGAGGACGAAAGAGAGAATCTGTAACATCGGATGCAATGGAGGCTCTGATCGGAGCAATTTATCTTGATGGTGGTTTTGCTAATGCAAAAGAGTTTATACATCGATTTATTTTGAAAGATTTGGAGAACAAGAAACTCTTTTTTGATAGCAAGACTATCCTGCAGGAAATTGTGCAGGCGAATTTTAAAGAAGTAATCTCGTATCATCTGATTGGTGAAGAAGGACCGGATCATAATAAGACTTTCCGTGTTGCGGTACATATCGGAGAAGAAGAATACGGAGTCGGAGAAGGCCGGACGAAGAAAGCAGCAGAGCAGGAGGCTGCATATATCAGCATTTTGAAACTGCATGAAAAGAATATAAAGTAGGTGTGGAATGTATTTAAAAAGCATAGAAGTGCAGGGATTTAAATCATTTGCCAATAAAATTAAATTCGAATTCCATAATGGAATCACCGGCATTGTCGGTCCGAACGGAAGTGGAAAAAGTAACGTAGCAGATGCGGTCAGATGGGTGCTTGGGGAACAGCGTGTGAAGCAGTTAAGAGGCGGCAACATGCAGGATGTTATTTTTTCCGGTACTGAGAACAGAAAGCCGCTTAGTTATGCATCGGTGGCGATCACTCTGGACAATTCAGACCATAAGCTTCCGGTTGATTACGAAGAAGTTACGGTAGCAAGAAAGCTATACCGTTCCGGAGAAAGCGAATATCTGATCAATGGAAGAGCATGCAGATTAAAAGATGTAAATGAACTTTTCTATGATACAGGTATCGGAAAAGAAGGGTATTCGATTATCGGACAGGGACAGATTGATAAGATCTTAAGTGGTAAGCCGGATGAGAGGCGAGAGCTTTTTGATGAAGCAGCAGGAATTGTCAAATTCAAACGAAGAAAAAGTATGTCAGTCAAAAAGTTAGAAGATGAACGCCAGAATCTGGTCCGTGTCAATGATATTCTGTCTGAGTTGGAAAAGCAGGTTGGGCCGTTAGAACGTCAGTCTGAAAAGGCGAGGGAGTATCTGAAACGGAAGGAAGAATTAAAAACATACGATATCAATATGTTTCTTTTGGAAATGGAACGTATCCGGGATCAGATTCGGAATCTGGATGAAAAACTGCGTATTACAAAAGGAGAACTAGAAGAAGCAACCAGCAAGTATGCAGATACAAAGACAGAATATGAGTCGATTGAAGAACAGGTGGAAGTGATCGATGATTCCATTGAAAAAGCGAACCGTCAGTTAAATGAGACAACCATTCTGAAGCAACAGTTAGAGAACCAGATCGCATTGTTAAAAGAACAGATCCACAGTGCGCGGATGAATGATGAACACTTCGATCAGCGTGCCGGTGTTATTGATTCGGAGATAGATGTCCGTGAAGGACAGCTGAAAGAACTTCACACGGAAAAAGATTCCATTGAAAAACAGATGGAAGAAAAGCGGTCAGAAGAAGATAAGATCAAAAATGAGCTGACGGAATTGCAGGAGAAGATTGCTCAGATTACCGGATCTGTCGATGAAAAAAAGAATCATATTATGGAAATACTGAATAACAGAGCATCTACGAAAGCTCAGATTCAGAAATTCGATACAATGATGGAGCAGATCCAGGTAAGAAAATCGCAGATTAACCGTGAAATCCTTGCAAATGACAGTGAGATCGCAGAAGAGAATGAGAGCCTGAATAAATTCCAAATGGAATTGAAAGTTATTTCCGACAAGATCATTTCACTGAATGACGAGAATAAAGAATATGAACGCAGGATCAGGGAATTGCAGACTAAGATTTCGAAAGAATCCCAGAAGCTGCAGGTCGGACAATCTGCTTTTCACAGGGAACAGTCCAGACTGGAATCATTAAAGAATATTACGGAACGGTATGACGGATACGGTAACAGTATTCGTAAAGTCATGGATAATAAGGACCGGGAGCAGGGACTTTTGGGTGTAGTAGCAGATATCGTGAAGGTTGAAAAAGACTATGAGATCGCTATTGAGACTGCACTTGGAGGAAATATCCAGAATATCGTAACGGAGGATGAGGATACAGCAAAACGAATGATTCATTTCCTGAAGAAGAATAAGTTTGGACGTGCAACCTTTCTGCCGTTAACGTCGATCCGTGCGAATTCCGGGATTAACCGGCCGGAAGTACTGAAAGAAACGGGAGTTATCGGGACAGCCAACAAATTGATCCAGGTGGAGAGCAAATATAAAACCCTTGCAGATTATCTGCTGGGAAGAACACTGGTAGTAGATCATATTGATCATGCAACAATGATTGCAAGGAAATACCACCAGTCTATCCGTATCGTAACACTGGAAGGCGAGCTGATCAATCCAGGTGGTTCCATGACCGGTGGAGCATTTAAAAACTCAAGTAATCTTCTGAGCAGACGACGGGAAATCGAAGAATTTGAAAAGACCGTGCAGAAGCTTAAGCAGGAGATGACGGAGATGGAACAACAGATCTCCGGTCTGAAAGAAGAACGTGCAGGGTATTATGAGAAGACCGATGCAATCAGTACAGAACTGCAGAAAGCATATGTCGTACAGAATACGGCGAAGATGAATGCAGATCAGTCATCAGCCAGGATCAGAAGCTTCAGACAGCAGTTTGATAATCTGCGGAATGAAGCTGCGAAACTCGATGCACAGATCACGGAGATCATGGACAATCAGGAATCTATTAATATTGAGCTGGATACATCCGAAAGTCTGGAGAATGATCTGAATCTCACCATTGAGAAAGAGCAGAAAGAACTGGAAGATGTTCATACAAAAGAGAGTATTAAGACCAGAAAATCAGAACAGATTCATCTGGAATATGCAGGATTAGAGCAAAAATATACATTTATCACGGAAAATATTACCCGTATCTGCGAAGAGGTCGATAAATTCCGGACTGAATTGGAAGAGCTGACAAAGAATAAAGGCGGCAATTCCAGGGAGATCACCGAAAAAGAGGAGAAGATCCACGAGTTAAAAACAACAATTGATCATTCCGGAGATTTGTTTGAAGAGATCAAACTTCAGATCGAACATTCAAAAAGTGAACGAATGGAACTGAATAAACGTCACAAAGCGTTCTTTGAAAAACGTGAAGAGATCTCGAAACATATGGCGGATCTTGATAAAGAAGTTTACCGTCTGGAAAGCCAGAAAGAAGGTTGCGAAGAAGCTTCCGAGAAGCAGATTAATTATATGTGGGAAGAATATGAACTCACACTGAATCATGCAAAAGAGCTTAGGAATCCGAATCTGACCGATCTTGCAGATATGAAGAGACGGATCCAGGAATTAAAAAGTGAGATCCGTGCACTGGGAAATGTCAATGTCAATGCGATAGAAGAATATAAAAGTGTATCCGAACGGTATGAATTTCTGAAAGGACAGCATGATGATCTGGTTGAAGCAGCTGAAACACTGGAGCAGATTATCGAGGAACTTGATAATGCCATGCGCAAGCAGTTTAAAGAGCAGTTTGCCAGAATTGCCGCAGAGTTTGATCAGGTATTCAAGGAGATGTTCGGCGGTGGAAAAGGAACGCTGGAACTTATGGAAGATGAGGATATTCTGGAAGCAGGTATCCGGATTATTGCCCAGCCGCCAGGAAAGAAGCTGCAGAACATGATGCAGTTATCCGGAGGCGAAAAGGCACTGACAGCAATAGCACTTCTTTTTGCAATCCAGAATCTGAAACCGTCACCATTCTGCCTGCTGGATGAGATAGAGGCGGCGCTTGATGATAACAACGTAGACCGTTTTGCGCAATATTTGCACAAATTAACAAAATATACGCAGTTCATTGTAATTACACACCGACGAGGAACAATGACCGCAGCAGACAGACTGTATGGTATTACTATGCAGGAAAAAGGTGTCTCTACACTGGTATCTGTCAGCCTGCTGGAAAATGAACTGGATAAATAGGAGGAAGGTATGGGATTTTTTGAAAAACTGGTTGCCGGTCTTGGCAAGACCAGAGATAATATTGTATCAGGAATGGACAGCATCTTTCACGGATTCTCCCGTATCGATGATGACTTTTACGAGGAATTGGAGGAAGTACTGATCATGGGAGACCTTGGTGTACAGGCAACCTATGATATTCTGGATGATCTGAAAGCAAAGGTAAAAGAAAAACACATCAAAGAACCGATGGAGTGCCGGGAACTTCTGATTGAAAGTATCAAAGAACAGATGGATATCGGGGAAACGGCATATGAATTTGAAAACCATACATCCGTAGTGATGGTGATCGGTGTCAATGGTGTGGGAAAGACTACAACGATCGGAAAGCTGGCCGGAAAGCTCCGCGCAGAGGATAAGAAAGTGGTAATTGCAGCGGCTGATACATTCCGTGCTGCAGCAGGAGAACAGTTAAAAGAATGGGCGAACCGTTCGCAGGCTGAGCTGATCGGCGGACAGGAAGGCTCTGACCCGGCATCGGTAGTGTTTGATGCTGTTGCGGCAGCAAAAGCACGGCACGCAGATGTATTAATGATAGATACAGCCGGTCGTCTGCATAATAAAAAGAATCTGATGGAAGAACTCAGAAAGATGAATAAGATCATCGACCGGGAATTTCCTGAGGCATACAGAGAGACGCTGGTGGTTTTGGATGCAACAACAGGGCAGAATGCTCTGCAGCAGGCAAAAGAATTCAACGATGTGGCAGAAATTACAGGAATTGTTCTGACAAAGATGGACGGAACCGCAAAAGGCGGTATCGCAGTTGCAATCCATGCAGAACTTGGCGTTCCGGTAAAATATATCGGTGTAGGAGAGACCATTGATGATCTGCAGAAATTTGATGCGGATGATTTCGTGAATGCATTATTCGAAAGACCAAAAGATGATGAGGCTTCAGAAGAGGTTTCAGAAAACAAATAAGAGGAAGCGAGGAAATACGAGATGTTAACATTAGAAAAATTCAAGCAGGCGAGTGAAATCGTAAAAGAAGTAACCCTTCCAACCAAGCTGGTATACAGTGAATATTTAAGCAACCAGACAGGTGCAGAAGTCTATCTGAAACCAGAAAATATGCAGTACACGGGTGCTTACAAAGTACGTGGCGCATATTATAAAATCAGCACAATGAGCGAAGAAAACAGAAAGAAAGGTCTTGTTACAGCATCGGCCGGTAACCATGCACAGGGCGTAGCATATGCAGCAAAAAAATTTGGCTGCAAAGCAACGGTCGTTATGCCGACAGTTACTCCACTGATCAAAGTTAACCGTACCAAGAGTTATGGTGCAGAAGTTGTATTACACGGGGATGTCTATGATGATGCCTGCGCATATGCGATGAAATTAGCAGAAGAAAACGGATATACGTTTGTCCATCCGTTCGATGATCTGGATGTCGCAACCGGACAGGGCAGTATCGCTATGGAAATCTTTGATGAACTTCCGGATGTAGATTATATCCTCGCACCAATCGGTGGAGGCGGACTGATTACAGGTGTATCTACACTTACAAAACTTCTGAATCCAAATGTAAAAGTAATCGGTGTAGAACCGGCAGCTGCTGCAAGTATGACAGAAGCATTAAAGGAAAGACATCCTGTAACACTTTCCAGTGCAAACACCATCGCAGATGGTACTGCTGTGAAACGTGTAGGAGAGAAGATATTCCCATACGCAGAGAAAAATATTGATGAAGTGATCACCGTTGCAGATGATGATTTGATTGGGGCATTCCTCGATGTAGTAGAAAATCATAAGATGATAGTAGAAAATTCCGGACTTCTGACGGTGGCAGCCCTCAGACAGCTTGATCTGAAAGGAAAGAAAGTCGTATCTATCTTAAGCGGCGGAAATATGGATGTGATCACAATGTCGTCAATCGTACAGCATGGATTGATACAGCGAGACAGAATCTTCTCTGTATCGGTACTGCTTCCTGACAAACCAGGTGAACTGGTACGTGTTGCATCTACGATTGCCAAAGCAAACGGTAATGTAATCAAACTGGAACACAACCAGTTTGTAAGTACCAACCGAAACGCAGCAGTAGAACTTCGAATCACACTGGAAGCCTTCGGAACCGAACACAAGCACCAGATTATGAAAGCGTTAGAAGACGAAGGCTTAAGTCCTAGAGAAGTCAATGCCAAGCTTTATTAATATGATACCAGAGAACTTTTTCAGCGACTATTCAAAAAATGATTATGGAAATCCCATAATCATTTTTTTTTGAATAAATATCCATAATAATACTTGACAACACATGTATCATTGTATACAATTATACATGTTGAATTTAGTACTTTACTACGAAAAATTATTTTTAGAAAGCAGGCGATGAAAGAATGGAAAACAGGAAAGTATACCTGGATAATCATACAAATTTATTGCAACTGGAAGAACACATGTACCCGTTGGTAGATGTAAAGACGCCGAATGTGTTTCGTAATCTGTTCCATTATGATGAGATTCCGAAAATCGCATTCAATGACCGAATTGTTCCGCATTGTATGCCGGATGAAATCTGGATTACAGATACAACATTCCGGGATGGTCAACAGTCACGTGCCCCATACAGTACGGAGCAGATCGTAACATTATATGATTATTTCCATCGTCTGGGTGGTCCAAAAGGAAAGATCAGACAGTGCGAATTCTTTCTTTACAGTAAAAAAGACAGAGATGCTGTATACAAATGTATGGAAAGAGATTATAAATTTCCGGAAGTAACAAGTTGGATCCGCGCAAGCAAGAAAGATTTCCAACTGGTAAAAGAGATTGGAATGAAAGAAACAGGTATTCTGGTGAGCTGTTCGGACTATCATATTTTCTATAAATTAAAAATGACCAGACGTGAGGCAATGGAGCATTATCTGTCTATTGTAAGGGAATGCCTTGAGACAGGAATCAGTCCGAGATGTCATCTGGAAGATATCACCCGTTCCGACATCTACGGATTCGTGATCCCGTTCTGCCTGGAACTGATGAAACTGATGGATGAGTATAAGATTCCGGTTAAGATACGTGCCTGTGATACGATGGGATATGGAGTAAATTATCCGGGAGCAGTAATTCCAAGATCTATTCCGGGAATTATCTATGGTCTGCGTGTACATGCAGGTGTTCCGAGTGAACTGATCGAATTCCACGGACACAATGATTTCTACAAAGCAGTCAGCAACTCTTCAACCGCATGGTTATATGGTGCTTGTGGCGTAAACTGTTCGCTTTTCGGAATCGGGGAACGTACCGGCAATACACCACTGGAAGCGATGGTATTCGAATATGCACAGCTTCGCGGTACACTGGATGGCATGGATACAACAGTCATCACAGAGATGGCAGATTATTATGAAAAAGAGATTGGTTACCGGGTTCCTTCCAGGACACCATTCGTTGGCAAGAACTTTAATGTGACCAGAGCCGGAATCCATGCAGATGGACTCTTGAAAAACGAAGAGATTTATAATGTATTCGATACCGGTAAATTCCTGAACCGTCCGCCGCTTGTGGCAATTTCCAATACTTCGGGACTTGCAGGTATTGCCCACTGGATCAATACATATTTTAAGCTTCCGGATGATAGGAAAGTGGATAAGAATTCAGAACTGGTAAACGCAGTAAAAGACTGGGTAGATGAACAGTACGAAGAAGGACGTGTAACCGTTCTTACAGACGATGAGCTGATCGCAGTTATTGATCAGAACTGCAAAAGACTGGGTATAGATTTGATTTAATTGGGGTGTTTTTATGGAAGAATATCAGGACAGATCCTTACGAGGAAGAGTGTTCCGGCATCTGCGGGAAGATATTCTGAATGGGGTATATAAAGATCATGAAGAATTAAGGGAAGTAACAATCGGTGAAGAACTGGGGGTAAGCAGAACACCGGTAAGAGAAGCCTTAAGACAATTGGAGTTAGAAGGACTGGTTACGATCATTCCGAATAAAGGTGCGTATGTGACAGCCATTACCAGAAAAGATGTGAAAGATATCTATAAGATACGTTCGCAACTGGAAGGGCTGTGTGCCAACTGGGCAACGAAATATATTACGGATGCGCAGATTGAAGAACTGGAAGAAGTGATTCTTCTGTCAGAATTTCATTTGCATAAGAAGGGAACCGGACAGATTGAACAGATGTCAGAAATGGATGGTAAGTTTCATAAGATATTGTATGAGGCATCCAACAGCAGGATCCTGGAACATGTATTAACAGATTTTCACAAGTATGTACAGCTTGCCAGGACGATGTCGATTGAAGCACCGGAGCGTGCCGAAAAGTCAATAGAAGAACACCGAGAAATACTGGAGGCAATCAAGGCAAAAGATGCGGCAAAAGCAGAACAGCTTGCAAACGAACATATATTACATGTGATGGAAAATCTGCATCTGGAAGAATAATGAAAGATGCCGCGAACAGATAGAAAGGAGACAAACATCATGGCAAAAATTAAAATGACAACACCAATCGTAGAGATGGACGGGGACGAAATGACAAGAATCCTCTGGAAGATGATCAAAGAAGACCTTCTGGAGCCATATATTGAACTGAACACAGAATATTATGATCTGGGTCTGGAGCACAGAAATGAGACTAATGATCAGGTGACTATCGATGCAGCCAATGCGACCAAGAAATATAAAGTAGCCGTAAAATGTGCAACCATCACACCAAATGCAGCACGTATGACAGAGTATGATCTGAAAGAAATGTGGAAGAGCCCGAACGGAACGATCCGTGCAATACTGGATGGAACAGTATTCCGTGCACCGATCGTTGTAAAAGGCATTGAGCCATGTGTAAAGAACTGGAAAAAACCAATCACGATTGCAAGACATGCATATGGAGATGTATATAAAAATACAGAGATGAAGATTCCTGGACCTGGAAAAGTAGAACTGGTATACACGGCAGAAGACGGCACAGAGACCAGAGAACTGGTACACAACTATGCAGGACCGGGTGTTGCACAGGGAATGCATAACTTATGCGGATCTATTGAAAGCTTTGCGAGAAGCTGCTTTAATTATGCATTGGATACAAAGCAGGATCTGTGGTTCGCAACAAAAGATACGATCTCTAAGAAGTATGACCATACATTCAAAGATATTTTCCAGGAAATCTTTGACAAAGATTATGCCGAGAAGTTCAAAGAAGCCGGAATTACATATTTCTATACTTTGATCGATGATGCGGTTGCAAGAGTTATGAAATCAGAAGGCGGATATATCTGGGCATGTAAGAACTATGACGGAGATGTAATGAGTGATATGGTTTCTTCCGCATTTGGTTCTCTTGCAATGATGACATCTGTTCTGGTATCACCGGACGGAAATTATGAATATGAGGCAGCTCATGGAACGGTACAACGTCATTATTACAAGCATCTGAAAGGGGAAGAGACTTCTACAAACTCTGTAGCTACAATTTTTGCATGGACAGGTGCGCTCAGAAAACGTGGTGAGATGGATGGAAATTCCGAATTGACAGCGTTCGCAGATAAGCTTGAAAAAGCAACCATCGATACCATTGAAGAAGGTAAGATGACAAAAGACCTGGCATTGATCACGACACTGGAAAATCCAACTGTATTGAACAGCGAGGGATTTATTAAGGCAATTGCCGAGAAATTAAAGTAGATAATATATGACAAAAACACCATACAATGTGAAAATTCCCGAATGAATTTGACGGATCACAGTGTATGGTGTTTTTATGTATGAATGAACAGCGTATAAATTAAGCGTCTTCCGCTAATTCCTCCCATTTCATATATAATTCTTCTAATTCTTCCGCTATGGCGGCTTTTTCTTTTGCCAATTCCTGGCATTTTACAGAGTTGGTGAAGATTTCTTCCTGAACCATCAGGGCATCGATCTCACCGTCGCGGTCTTCCAGTTCACCGATACGTTCTTCCGTCTTTTTAAGCTCATTCTGACGTTTGCGGAGTCTTGCCTGGGCTTCCTTTTGCTCCTGCCAGCTGAGTTTTGACTCGGATACATTCTTGTCTGTACTGTTATCTGAAACGGATGAGGGTGTAGAGGCTTCTCCGGCATATGCAGTAGTGAGTTCTTCTTTTTTCTCCAGATAATAATCATAATTTCCGATATAATTTACAAATGTATGATTGACAAGATCCAGAATCCGTGATGCAGTCTGATTGATGAAATAACGGTCATGAGAGACATAAAGTACGGTGCCGGTATAATCATTCAAAGCATTCTCAAGGATTTCTTTGGATGCGATGTCCAAATGGTTGGTCGGCTCGTCGAGGATTAGGAAATTTGCTTCAGAGAGCATCAGTTTCGCAAGAGATACACGTCCGCGTTCCCCACCGCTCAAAGAACTGATCTGTTTGAAGACATCATCACCGGTAAAAAGAAATGCTGCAAGCACATTCCGGATTTCCGTATTCGTAAGAGTCGGATAATCATCGGAAATCTCGTCAAAAATTGTTTTCTCCATATGAAGGACATGATGTTCCTGATCGTAGTAGCCGATCTTAACATTGGAGCCAAGTGTATAAGTACCGGAATCGGCAGATACCACACGGTTTAAAATCTTAAGAAGCGTAGTCTTTCCAGTTCCGTTATCACCGATTATTGCAACATGTTCACCACGTTTGATCTCGAGATTAACGTCTGTAAAAAGCTCCTGTCCGGGGAAAGATTTGCTTAAATGTTCAACAGTCAGGACATCATTGCCGCTTACACAGGATGGTTCCAGTTTCAGATGTATATCTGTATTAACTTCTATCGGTTTTTCGATGGTCTGCATCTTTTCCAACATCTTTTCACGGCTTTCGGCACGTTTGATGGATTTTTCACGGTTGAAAGAACGAAGCTTTTCGATAACTGCCTCCTGATGCTTGATTTCCTGCTGCTGGTTAAGATACTCCTTCAGGCGTATGTCGCGAAGCTGCTGCTTCTTTGCTGCATAGTCACTGTAGTTTCCCATATAAGTACGAAGTTCTCCAAGCTCGATTTCAAGAACTTTCGTGACAACTTTGTTCAAAAAATAACGGTCATGAGACACGATCAGCACAGCTCCCTGGTAGTTTAGAATATAGGTTTCAAGCCATGCAATGGAATTCAGATCCAGATGGTTGGTTGGCTCATCAAGAAGCAAAATGTCTGGTTTCGTTAACAGAAGCTTGCCAAGAGATACACGGGTTTTCTGTCCTCCGGAGAGAGTGTCGACCGGTTTGGTGAAATCATTTTCCGTAAATCCAAGTCCTTTTAACACACCGGTAATCTCACTTTCGCAAGAATAGCCATTCTCACGTTCAAAAGTGGCCATAAGGCGATTGTAAGTTTCCAGACGGTCGTTCAGAGCGTCACCGGAGAGATGCTTAAGTTCCATCTCAATCTCGCGGATACGGCGCTCCATAGCGATTATATCGGCCTTTGCGGTGCGGACTTCTTCGTAGATCGTATTACCGCTTTGCATCTCCTGATGCTGGGCAAGATAGCCAAGCGTCTTACCTTTTGTCAGAATGACGTTGCCGTCATCCGGGGCTGATTCGCCTACAATCATTTTGAGCAGAGTAGACTTACCGGCACCGTTCGGTCCGACAAGAGCTGCTTTTTCGTGATCTTCTATATGGAAGGATCCATCTCTGACGATGAGGTGTTCACCGAAAGATTTCTGGATCCCGTGACATGCTAATATCATATATTTCCTCCTGCGTTGTGGATAATTGATACATTCGTATTCGTAAAATGCATTTGCACATGCTATTTTATTATAACGGAAATTGTATAAAATTCAACAATAGTTTGACAATAATCTTTCAATTTTATATAATTATTTCAGACTATGATTGGAAGGGTGAATATAGTGGAAGAAAGAGAGATTTCTCGTGCAGTCATTCGTAGATTGCCGAGGTATTACAGATATTTGGGTGAACTGCTGGAAAATGGTGTAGAGCGTATATCTTCGAACGATCTGAGTAAGCGTATGAAGGTGACTGCATCACAGATTCGTCAGGATCTGAATAACTTTGGCGGATTCGGCCAGCAGGGATATGGTTATAACGTAAAGTATTTATATACAGAGATCGGAAAAATTTTAGGATTGGAAGAAGATCATAATATCATTATCATCGGTGCCGGTAATCTTGGACAGGCACTGGCAAATTATGCAGCTTTTGAGAACCGTGGATTTATCCTGAAGGGAATCTTTGATGTAAATCCAAGACTTCAGGGTGTCTCTATCCGAGGCGTACCGATCCGCATGATGGATGACCTGAAAGCATTTGTACAGAACAATAATATTGATATTGCAGTGCTGACGATTCCAAAAGAGAAAGCAATTGAAGTGGCGAATATGCTGGTTGATAACGGAGTGCGTGCAATTTGGAACTTTGCGCACACAGATCTGAATCTTCCAGATAATATTGTTGTCGAGAATGTACATCTGTCAGAAAGCCTGATGCAGCTGTCATACAATATCAGTCGTTACAAAGAGGATCATAAGTAAATTATTATAAAAGAAAAAGGCGTGTAGGAGTAGTCCGGAAGATGGACATATTTTTACACGTTCTTTTGTTGCGGTAAGTATAAAGCAGGACTTGATGGGAGATGATTGGATGCAGCTTTGGGTGAATGCAGCACAGATGAAAGCAGCAGATCAGTATACAATTCAAAAATTAGGGGTTCCTTCCCTGGAATTGATGGAACATGCGGCGCAGGCGTGTGTACAGGTATTAGAAGATGAAAAGGTTGATCTTTCTCATGTCTGTGTTGTCTGTGGTTCGGGTAATAATGGAGGGGACGGTTTCGCAATTGCCCGCATTTTACAAAATAACAGATACTCCGTAGAGACATTTTGTGTGGGAAACCCGGAGCATTATACCGAGGAAACACAGGAACAGATGCACCGCTTACAGGAATGTGGAGGGAAGATTACTTATGGAATGCCGCAGGAAGACTCCTATAGTGTGGTCATAGATGCTGTCTTTGGAGTGGGTTTGAGCCGTAAAGTAGAGGGCAGATATCGTCAGGTGATCGAACAGATGAACCGGATGAGGGGAACAAAATTTGCGGTAGATATCCCGTCCGGACTTTCTGCCACAACAGGCTGTATTCTAGGCTGCGCTTTCAAAGCGGACTATACAGTGACATTTCAGTTAAAAAAGATTGGTCTGGAGCTGTCACAGGGCAGAACTATGGCCGGCAAGGTTATCGTGCCGGATATCGGCATTTCTACAGATTCTATCTGTGAGGATCAGGAAATAGTCCGGACAGCCGGAAAAGATATCTACCGGAAGATGCTGCCGGACAGACCGGAAGATTCAAATAAAGGCACGTACGGAAGACTCCTCGTGATAGCCGGAAGCAAAGGAATGGCCGGGGCCGCTTATCTGAATGCGCATGCCGCTTACATGACAGGAGCAGGGCTGGTGAGAATATACACTTCCTCGGATAATCGGGAGATCTTACAGACACTCCTTCCGGAAGCAATTATCACAACATATGAGGAATATAACAAAGAAGAACTGTTATCACTTCTTACATGGGCAGATGGTGTTTGTATCGGTTCGGGCCTTGGAATGAGCAGGCTTTCCGAAAAAATATTAAAAACCGTGATTGAATATGTAAAAGTACCGTGTCTGATCGATGCAGACGGACTGAATCTTCTTGCAGAAAATAATAATTATCTGAATCAGATGGCCGAGCGCAGATTTGTGATCACACCGCATATGAAAGAAATGTCAAGACTTACAGGCACTCCTGTAGAGGAACTGAAAGCAGACAGGATCCAGATCCTGAAAGATTTTATTTCAAGATACCGGATTACCTGTGTACTGAAAGATTCGAGAACTCTGATCGCAAGCGAAGAAAAAGGCATACGTATGAACCTTACCGGGAACAGTGCGATGGCAAAAGCCGGATCGGGAGATGTTCTCGCTGGTGTGATCTCCGGATGGATGGTGCAGGGAAAAGAAGCGGAAGATGCTGCAGAATTAGGCACATATATACATGGATTGTCCGGTGACCTTGCAAAATTTGAAAAAGGCGTATATAGTGTAATGGCGAGAGATTTGATAGAATATATCAGTAAAGCATTAATGAAACTGGAGGAAGAATAACAGTGAAGCAATATACAAGAGTTTTAGCCAGAGTCAATTTAGATGCGGTTGAATATAATATAGAAATGATGAAAAAAAATATTCATAAAAATACCCAGATGATGGCAGTCATCAAAATGGACGGTTATGGGCACGGGGCTGTCCAGATCGCAAAACTTTTGGAGCCGATGGATTACATCTGGGGATATGCCGTTGCCACATTGGACGAGGCGATACTGATCAAGGATGCATGCCTGAAAAAGCCAGTACTGGTACTGGGATGCATTTTCCCTGATCAGTGGGATGTAATGATCCGTAACGAGATACGTATGACCGTTTACAGCTATGAGATGGCAAAAGAAGTATCTGAGCTTGCCGAAGCTATGGGATGTAACGTCTATGTCCATATTAAGCTTGATACAGGAATGGCAAGACTTGGTTTCCAGATTACGAAGGAAAATGCAGATGAGATTGCCAGAATCAGCAAGCTGCCGAATCTGGTAATGGAAGGTATGTTCACGCATTTTGCCAAATCCGATGAAGAAGATAAGACATTTACAAAAGAACAGCTGGAGAAATACCTCTGGATGAAAGAGGAATTGAAAAAGCGTAACGTTACATTCACGTATTATCATTGTTCCAACAGTGCCGGCATCATTGATCTGGAAGAAGCCAATATGGATATTGTGCGTGCGGGAATTACAACATATGGAATGTATCCGTCCGATGAGGTGGAAAAAGATAAAGTACCATTAAAACCTGCAATGGAACTGATCAGCCATGTTGCACATGTAAAATGGCTGACGGAAGGAAAGCCGGTAAGTTATGGAGGAACTTATATCACAACACGTCCGACAAAGGTGGCGACGATCCCGGTCGGATACGGAGACGGGTATCCAAGAAGTCTGTCCAATAAAGGCTACGTCCTGATCCACGGACAAAAAGCACCGATCATCGGTCGTGTATGCATGGATCAGTTCATGGTTGATGTAACGGCAATTGAAGATGTAGAATTCGGAGATAAGGTTGTCATCTTCGGACGTGATGGAAAAGAGTTCCTTTCTGTTGATAAACTGGGAGAACTTTCCGGTAGATTCAATTATGAATTTGTGTGTGTGTTAAATAAACGTATTCCGAGAGAATACATCCGGCATGGAGAAGTCGTAGAACAGGTCGACAGTTTTTAAATGGCCGTGTGTTCTTGAAATTTTGCAGAATACATCCGAGAAAAAGGGAAATACTTAGTATATCTTAAGAATCGGAGTGTGAAGCAAGGTGCAGGTGAAACGAGGAGATATTTATTATGCGGATTTAAGTCCGGTAGTCGGATCGGAACAGGGTGGAATTCGTCCAGTCCTGATCATACAGAATGATGTTGGCAACAGGCATAGCCCGACCGTCATCTGTGCAGCGATCACCTCAAGGATGAACAAAGCAAAATTACCGACACATGTGGAAATTGACGCAAGAAAGTATCATATTGTCAGAAATTCCGTGGTTTTACTGGAACAGATCCGTACGATCGATAAGCAAAGACTTAAGGATCTGGTATGTCATCTGGACGAAGAGATAATGAACAAGGTTGATGAAGCAATTCGAATCAGTTTCGAGCTTCATACATAGAGAAGGAGTTAAGGATAATTAATTATGGAAGAGGGAAGTTTATTCCAACGAATGAAACAGATATTTCACGAAGATGAAATGGACGAAGAGATGCAGAAAGAAGCGGCAGGTCTGATCCGCAATATTTTCCGTTATATGGATAAGGATGCAAAGGATATTATGACCCACCGAAAAAATATTGTAGCAATCGATGGAGACTGGTCACTGGAAGAGGCTTTGCAATTCATGCTGGATGAACGCTTTTCAAGATTTCCGGTCTATCAGGAAGATATCGATGAGATCATCGGGATCATTCATCTGAGAGATGCAACGTCCGGCTATCTGGAGAAGTCAAAACGGCAATGTCCGGTAAAAAATCTGGAGGAATACCTACGTCCGGTTACATATATTCCTGAAACAAAGAGCATTGATACTCTTTTCAAAGAAATGCAGGCTGCTAAAAATCATATGGTCGTTGTGCTGGACGAATACGGACAGACTTCTGGCCTTGTCGCAATGGAAGATATCTTGGAAGAGATCGTCGGAAATATTCTGGATGAATATGATGAAGAAGACGAAATGATCAAAAAACAGAATGACGGAAGTATGATTGTCAATGGTCTGACTGAACTGGAGGATCTGGAAGATCTGATTCCGGTAACATTTGACAAAGAAGATTATGAGACACTGAATGGATTTCTGATCGATAAACTGGAACACATCCCCGGAGAAGACGAAACCTGTGTTGTTGACTATGACGGCTATCGTTTCACGGTATTACAGATCGATAATAATATAATTCAGACAGTTAAGATTGAAAAAGTTTTCGAAGCGTGATAGAATAGACAACGTGTGTAATAATACAATTTTAAAAAAAGATAAAAACAAATAGATAAAGAGAGGTAAAAGACATGTCAGGACATTCAAAATTTGCCAATATTAAGCATAAGAAAGAGAAAAATGATGCTGCAAAAGGAAAGATTTTTACAAAGATCGGTAAAGAGATTGCAGTAGCTGTAAAAGAAGGCGGAAGTTCTGATCCTTCTAACAACAGCAGATTACGTGACGTAATTGCAAAAGCAAAATCTAATAACATGCCGAATGATACCATCGAAAGAAATATCAAACGTGCATCTGGAGATATGAGTGCGGCAAACTATGAGCACATTACATACGAAGGCTATGGACCGAACGGTACAGCTATCATCGTAGAGACTCTTACAGATAACAAGAACCGTACAGCATCTAACGTAAAGAACGCATTTACAAAGGGAAACGGTAATGTAGGAACACCTGGATGTGTATCATTCATGTTCGATAAGAAAGGTCAGATCGTAATCGATAAAGAAGAATACGAAGGCGATGCCGATGAGCTGATGATGCAGGTACTCGATGCAGGAGCCGAAGATTTTGTAGAAGAGGAAGACAGCTTTGAAGTATTGACTGATCCGGACGATTTTAGTGCAGTCCGTCTTGCAATGGAAGAAGCAGGAATTCCTATGGCATCTGCTGAAGTAACAATGATTCCTCAGACATATGTAGAACTGACAGACGCAAAAGATATCGCCAATATTCAGAAAACTCTGGATATGCTGGATGATGACGATGACGTTCAGGATGTATATCATAACTGGGATGAATAAAAAGAATCCGATACCTCCATACTAAGAAAAAAGTATGGAGGTATTTTTTATGAGTGAAGAGAAAAAGGAAAAAGAAAAAAGTGCGGAACCGACTGAAGAACTGAAAGAAACAGGAAGCGCCAATCTTGAGAACAGCAGGGACAGCCACCGGATCAAATTACTTACTATTGTAGGAGAGATTGAAGGCCATGAAGCAGTATCGGGAAATACCAAGGCGACCAAATACGAGCACTTACTTCCTTTGCTTGCGGAAGTCGAAGACAGCAATGAGATCGACGGATTACTAATTCTTCTGAATACACTTGGCGGCGATGTGGAAGCAGGACTCTCCATTGCAGAAATGATCGCCTCACTCAGTAAACCGTCTGTGTCACTGGTTCTTGGAGGAAGTCATTCCATCGGAGGCCCGCTTGCCGTATCTGCGGACTATTCCTTTATTGTGCCAAGCGGGACAATGGTCATTCATCCGGTGCGCTCGAACGGGATGTTTATCGGTGTACAGCAAAGCCTGGATAATATGCTGAGAACACAGGACAGGATCACCAGATTCCTGGCAGATCACTCGTCTATGACACAGGAGCGGATCGAGACCCTAATGTTAAATCCGACAGAACTGGTAAAAGATGTCGGGACATTGCTGGAAGGAAAAGATGCGGTACACGAAGGACTCATCAATGAAGTCGGCGGATTAAAAGACGCATTGAATAAATTGCACGAAATGATCAATGAAAGAAATAAAAAAAAGAACGAAAATGTGTAATGACATCAAAACCCCTAAATGCTATAATTATAATTAGTATTGCCATCATAAGGGGGAGTTGTAATGGCAGCAAAGTCTACCAAAAGTAAAACAACTGGAAAAAAGACGAATACGACAGCAAAAAAGCCGTCTTCGAATAAAAAAACAACAAGAAAAACAACGAAAAAAACAACCGGAAAAAGAAAAACTGCCGGCCGGAAATCAACCGGAAACGGTAATAGTTTTCTGATAGATGAGATTCTGATCTGGACAACTCTTGCAGTCAGCATTATTCTTCTGATCAGTAATTTTGGCATTGCAGGATTCTTAGGAGATGCGATATCTGGATTTTTATGGAATGTCTTTGGCGTTGCAGCGTATGTGATCCCTTTTATCCTGTTCGGACTTGTATCATTTCTGATATCGAATAAAGACAACCGCAATGCATATGTCAAGAGTCTGATCGGCGTGATCCTTCTGATCCTTGCAGAAGTATTGTTACACCTTATCGATGACATGGGCGGCAAGATCGGAAAATCTGTAGCATCTGTTCTGACACCTGCAATCGGTGTGGCAGGAACTTATGTTATTACGATCATCTTTATGATAATTTGTCTCGTCATTATCACCGGAAAGTCAGCATTAAGAGGTGTAAAGGCCGGTAGTGATAAGGCATATGCGAGAGCAAGAGAAGATGCCAGACGGCACAAAGAACTTGCAGAAGAACGAAAACGCGAACGCATGGAACAGCGGACGCAACGTGAAAGAGAACGGGCAGAAGCGGAAGCTTCCGGCACGGAAAAACGAAGAGACAAACATGTAGAAGGGGTTTCCTTTGATACCTCTATTGCGAAGAAATCACCGGAAGTAAGAGAACTTCCGATCGATCCAAAGACAGCAAAAGGACCGGAAAAACCGGAATTTGTCATTCACCGTGCGGATCCGGAACCGGAAGCATCTGATACGGCAGATACGGCAGTTGCAGGAACGGAACCTGTTAAAAACGCTGCAGAATCTGCAGCAGGTACAGCACCAGAAGAAAAACCAACGCGGCGGAAAAATCCTAAGATGGGTGCTGCAGGAATGGCAGATGAAGTTGCGGATGTTGCAGCCAGTGTTGCAGCCGATTCTACAAAACCGAAAAAGGCATACAAATGTCCGCCGTTATCCCTGCTTCAGCACGGAAAACGCGGCGGCGGTGAATCAGATGCACATTTGCGTGAAACAGCTATGAAGTTACAGCAGACACTGGAAAACTTCGGTGTAAATGTAACGATTACGAATGTAAGCTGTGGTCCGTCTGTCACCAGATATGAATTACAGCCGGAAATGGGTGTTAAGGTCAGCAAGATCGTCGGACTTGCCGATGATATCAAGCTGAATCTTGCAGCCGCAGATATCCGTATTGAGGCTCCGATCCCCGGAAAAGCAGCAGTAGGAATCGAAGTCCCGAATAAAGAGAACAGCGCAGTTATGCTGCGTGACCTTCTGGAATCACCGGAATTCCAGAACAGCCCTTCCAAGATATCATTTGCCGTCGGTAAAGATATCGGAGGAAAGACAGTCGTTGCGGATATCGCAAAGATGCCGCATGTCCTGATCGCCGGTGCGACAGGTTCCGGAAAATCCGTATGTATCAACACTCTGATCATGAGTGTGTTATACAAAGCGGATCCCGATGAAGTAAAACTGATCATGATCGATCCGAAGGTCGTAGAGCTGAGTGTCTATAACGGCATTCCACATCTGCTGATTCCGGTTGTCACCGACCCGAAAAAAGCGGCAGGTGCACTGAACTGGGCAGTGGGAGAGATGTCCAGACGTTACCAGGCATTTGCCAAATATAACGTCCGTGATATGAAGGGATATAATGAGAAGATCAAAAGCCTCGGCGTGCAGACAGAAGAGGGGGAAAAGCTGGATCCGATGCCGCAGATCATTATCATCGTCGACGAGCTTGCCGATCTGATGATGGTTGCTCCGGGAGATGTGGAAGAAGCCATCTGCCGTCTGGCACAGCTTGCCAGAGCAGCCGGAATCCATCTGGTGCTCGCAACACAGAGACCATCTGTGAATGTCATCACCGGATTGATCAAAGCAAATATGCCTTCTAGAATCGCATTTTCCGTATCATCGGGAGTCGATTCCAGAACGATCATTGATATGAACGGGGCAGAAAAGCTTCTCGGAAAAGGTGATATGCTGTTCTATCCATCCGGATATCAGAAACCGGCCAGGGTGCAGGGTTCCTTTGTGACGGATAAGGAAGTACAGCAGGTTGTGGAATATCTGTGTGAACACAACGGAGATGTTACATACAATCAGGAAATAGAGACTCACATGAATACGGTTCCGACCGGCAATCCACTTGGCGGAGCAGGCGGAAATGATGATAATGAAAATGATGCATACTTTGCAGATGCAGGAAGACTGATTATCGAAAAAGAAAAAGCATCCATCGGAATGTTACAACGGGCTTTTAAGATAGGATTTAACCGTGCGGCAAGAATTATGGATCAGTTATGTGAGGCAGGAGCTGTCGGACCGGAAGAGGGGACAAAACCTCGGAAAGTTCTGATGTCTTCTGAAGAATTTGAACAATATTTGAATGAGAAAAATGAATAAAAGACAGTATTCACAGTAGGAGGATGGCATAAGATGAGATGTAGGTATTGTGGTCAGAGAATACCTGAAGGGGAATTGTATTGCAGACATTGCGGAAAAGAGGTCCGCATTGTTCCGGACTACAACCCATTAGATGATATGCTTACAGCACAGATCAAAGGTGCAATAGATGGTGATGAAGATGTATACAACGACTCATATACGATACGTTCAACCCGAAATAGAAATAATAGAAATGCGGGAAGAACTCCAGGAGCAGCAGGAAATACTTCCAGCCGCAATCGGAACACCAGCCATAATGGCGGCCGGCAGATGAGCGAAGAAGAACGCAGGCGCAGAAACCGTGAACGTGCAAGACAGAAAGCAAGACGTAAGAAAAAGAAAAAACGCGCTTTGTTACTTGCCTTGTTTTTGCTTCTGATCATAGCAGTGGTCGGTGTATTTGCTTATCTGACATCGTATATCGGTGCAGTCAACAAAGGAAATCGGGCACTTGACCGGAATGACTATACGACCGCCGAGGACAGCTTCCGTAACGCACTGGCAAAAGATGATACCAGACCGGAAGCCTATGTCGGACTTTCCAAAGTTTATCAGGCACAGGATAATACAGATAAAGCAGAACGTCTGTTCTCGGATGCATTGAAAAATCAGGAAGATAATGTTGAATTATATCGCGCATGCATTAAATTCTATATCCGTTCTGATCAGAAAGAAAAGATTCCGGAACTTCTGGATAATGCAACTTCGACGATTACAGATGAATTGCCGGAATATGTGGTGAAGACTCCGAAATTCAGTCTGGATGACAGTGAAGATTATGATGATGTTCAGCAGTTAAAGCTGACGGCAGCATCCGGATGTAAAATTTATTACACAAAGAATAAGAAAAAACCAACAACAGGAAGTCACAAGTATACCGGACCGATCCAGATTGAAGAGGGAGACACAACTATCTATGCAATTGCGGTAAATAAAGCCGGCATTCCAAGTCTCCCTGTAAGGAAATCATATACCGTAGAACTTCCAATTGAGGATGCACCGGCAGTATCTCCGTCAACCGGACAGTACAGCACTGCTCAGGAGATCGAGATTAAAGTACCGGATGGATATACGGCGTATTATACGACAGATAAATCAGAACCGACGACTTCATCCACGAAATACACCGGACCGGTAGAGATGCCGGAAGGTGAGACTATCTTTAAGGCAGTGCTTGTCAATGCCAAGGGAAGAGTCAGTGGAATTACGACCAGAAATTATGTATTGAATTAGTGTCATACAGAAAGATGACAAGAGAGGCATATATATGGAACCTGGATTAGCTTTCACATTATGCGGGTTGGGAATTTGTTTTCTGATACCGGCCTTTATCTTAGGATTTATTAACAGGAGTAAAACAACGAGATGCTCAGTTACAACAGTTGCAACAGTGAAGGATATTTTGGCTAAAAATTCCGGAGACAGTCTGAGTTTCTATCCATTATACGAGTACGAAGTTAACAATGTCCTATATACGAATACTGGTGCATATCTATCACATCATGTCCCACAGAAGGGGGCAAAAATCGAGATACGATATAATCCAGACAATCCAAAGAAGTCGTATATTCCGGGCTACGATACCAAAGTATATAAGTTATTAAGCATTATATTCAGTGTGATTGGTATGATTCCAATACTTGTTTGTGCAATCATATTCTTTGCAATTAATTAAGTTATTGCAGTCGGTTGATTTTATTAAAAGATGGAGTGATACTGAAGGATTTGAAAAATAGCGGGAATCCGGATGCATTTTATCAGGAAATTCTCTATGTTAAGAAAGGCTAAAAGGAATGGTTGTGGATTATAAACGATTAATGAAAAAATATTTGTATTTATTATTTTGTAGTATTATAATGACACTGATATTTGGATATGTGTATATAAATCATTATTTTAGTTTTATTGTACTCATTGGTTTTACATGTAGCTTTAGTTCAACTATTGAATTAATATCATTAATCATTATAACTCATAAGGAGAATAAAAAATAGTAGACGTGTTTGCATAAAGTTTATTATAATAATACCAACAGGCAACTTGAGTGTCTGTTAAGCGAAGAAGTAAGGTGTTGTGCCAGAGGATTAATGCCTTGCGAGTTTTATAAGGGTTTGGCATTTACCACAATCTGGCTAGAGAATGCAGACTCTCAAAAGAAAATGCTAGAGGCTCTGTTTTATACAGGGTCTTTCTTTTTGACTAAATTGCATGAAAGCAATTCGCGAGGGCTTGCCCAGTAGGAAAAGAGAGAAACTGATCATAATCTTTGATAAAAAAGTCAGGTTGATTATATTTAATCTTCCTGACTTTTCTACATATAATTAGGTATTACTATAGCTCATTTAAAACGTACTCTCGTGGCAGATTCCTCTTTGCACCGATAATGTACAGAATTGCCGGCATATAACAGGAAAAAAAGATAATAACCTGCATAAGAAGCGGAAGCTTATAATTAAAATGTCCTACAGACGCTCCAGCATTAAAAATCATATAAAGAGTAACTACGATATCGAAGATAACTGCAGTTACCAACAAAATCTTCCCATTATTCACGAGCTGTGCAGATTTTTCGGTTGCGCCACAATTGCGTTCGGCGATATTTCCAAATAATAAAAATGCCCCAAAGAATATCAGACCGATTATTGCAACAAATAGAAGAATTACCCCTTCTAATCCCAGTTCCGAAGGAATCACAATCGTCAAAAATAAGGAAATTAAGAAAACCAAAGAAAGAAGCGCCGTTCCAATAAGTCCCGTTAGCTGATAATAAATCCCAGCACCTTTTAACAGACGACGTCCACCTGGAGTTTTTCTGCCGCCAATAGAGCAGAGCAGTTCATCACAAAATTCCGTTGGAGTCATATCTAAAATTTCTTCAAAATCCTCCCTGCGTTTTTCGGCTTCAAGAGCCATTCCAGTAAGATCCCGTTCAAATTGCTTAATTTCAGAATCTAACAAAGGAAAGGTACGGATATGGCGCATCATTTGCCGTATTATTTTTTGATCTTTTTTATTCAACATGATTTTATACCTCCGTATCAAATACCTGGTTTACAGATTGGGATATCTGTTTCCAGTTTGTTTTAAATTCGTTCAAATATTCTACTCCATCTGGTGTAATGGAATAATATTTTCTGCTTGGACCCAGTGGAGAAGGGTGCATCTCAGAGGTAATAATTCCTTTTTTTCAAGACGAACCAATAATGGATAAATGGTTCCTTCTTTTATATCTTTAAATCCATAACCCAGAAGAGTTGTAACAATTTCATAACCATAAGATGTATTTTTGGATAATATTTTTAAAATACATCCTTCTAATGTTCCACGCATTAATTGAGATTTATCATACATTGCATCACCTGATATTTTCTAATCTATTTATCAATATTATAACATAGCCAGAAAACATGACAATAGATAAGTAATCGAATTGACAATAACTACTATGTGGTGTAAAGTAGAAGTGTACTAGTATGTGGAACAAAGTAGCTGAATACAGATTATCAAATAAGGTGGGGGAATGCAAATGTTAACAAAAATAATCTATAAAAATTTCCGAAGTAATTTTAAAAACTATGTTGCCTTTTTTATAGGAAATATGATGGGTGTAACAGAATTTTTTGTATTTGGGGGTTTGTATTCTATTGTAAAAAATATGTCTGCAAATTCCGTAATGTTAGAGGATACATTGGAAGAAATTATTATTTCGGTCAGCGTGATAACTATATTTTCTACTGCTTTAATGGTTTATTCGATGCTGAATTATATTAAGAAAAGAATAGCAGATTATAGTTTGTTTTATATTTTGGGAATGAAAAAACAAAAGTTATACGTATTTGTTTTTTCGGAATATCTGGCGGGATGGATGGTTTCCCTTTTAATAGGTTTAGGTATCGGAAGAGGAATATTGTATTTAATCCAACAGATTTGGCACAAGCTTTTCCCCACATATATTTCTTTGTGTTCAGTTGGTAAGGAAATATATTTTAATACATGTAAAATCAGCTTTTTCATCATGCTTGCAGTAGTCTTCGTCCTCTTAATCTGGGCCGATAATAGTGGTATCAGCCGAATGATAGCAGGAAATGAAATAAAAGAGAAAAGGCCTAAAAGTATTTATTGGAGTATTTGCATTGTAATTGGTGGGGGATTATTAATTTTGGGTTATTGGAGTTACCCCAATAATACTTTTACTGGATATGTCCTTTCTCATGTGGAATGGATTATGGGAGGTTTTTTGATATTGATTTTTGGAGGTGGAATACTCTTAGAAATCATTCATAGTCATTTGAAATTCTACCTGAAAAATTTATTAAAACTCAATCAATTGTATAGTAAGTATCAGACGAATGTATTGGTTTTGCTGATGTTTCTTTCTCTTCATTTTATAGCATTAAGTTATTGCACTGCGAATGTATGCGAATTACTTCCAATAAATGGTCATGAAAAGTATTATCCATATCAGGCAATATGGATGAACCGTGGGGAAAAGGGCGATATATCTTTCAGTGAAACGTTAAGTCATTCTTACAATGGTAAATATGAAAATATTCCAATGATCAGGGTAAGTAGCTATGGAAATGAATTAATTGGTATTTCGGAAAATACATATAAAAAATTGACAGGCAAATCTGCAGACCTAAAAAATGAAGAAATTATATATATTGTAAATGAATATAAAAATCATTCTGGTGCAAATGTGACAAGAGGCGGGTTTGAATATGGACGCAATGGATTTACATGGCTTGCAATGGGAAGTTATATAAATGAATTAAAAAAATATGTGGATCCATCGTCTAATCATCCATTACCAAATCATGACACGGATCACCTATATAAAATCAGGGAAACCGTAACTGGAAATTTATTCGGATATTATAAGATGAATGACGAAGCAGAAAATGTGGTTGTATTTTCTAATAAATATTTTTCTAGGCAATATAAAATATTATCAAAAAAAGAATATGAACCTAATACATTGACGTTATTTGCATTTCCAAATGAAAGTAAAGAAAAGGCAACAGCCAAAATAAAGAAGTATGCGAAAATTCATGGACCGAATGATTTTGAATTAACAGATACACCACAAAGCACATTGTATATTACAGATGAATTTCTCAAAACAGTAAAAAAAGGAGACATTTTCAAAGTTACAAATAAAATATTCATTATCATTGCATTACTTATCAGTTCAATTTTTGTTTCAGCAATTAAGGCGGCTTCAGATTTACAATACTATCGGAAAGAAAAAGAATTTTTACAATGTATGGGAATTCATGAAAAAATTTGGAAAAAAATTTTTGATGTAGAGATACAAATATTATCATGGATTTCATTAATAACGGCGACAATTTTGTCAGCAGCATATATGATAATGAATATTCATATTGAGTCAGAAAGAGGGGTTATATATGGATATAAAATATGGATTTATTGGCTTGTTATTTTATGTCTATATTGGTTTATGCATTATATCTTACAGAGAATAGTTACACGGTATGCTAGGAAGAATGTTGAAAGGCAGGAGAAACGAAAATGAATGTATTACAGGTCGAAAATTTAATAAGAAGCTATAGAAAATCCGTAATAAAAGAAAGTGAAGAAGACGTAAAAGTGTTAAAAGGAATCAGCTTTCAAGTTACAGAAGGCGAATTCGTTGGAATCATGGGAAAATCCGGATGTGGTAAGACAACTTTGCTTAAAACACTCGGAATGATTGATAAACCGACGGATGGAACGATTAAATTTATGGGAGAAGATACCAGTGAACTATACGGGGATAAACTTGCGGATATCCGGAACAGTAAGATAGGATTTATTTTTCAGGATTTTTATCTGATGGACAGCCTTTCAGTGGAAGAGAATATCATGCTACCGATGATCATAAGCAAACAGAATATTAGTAAGATGATTGTAGAAGCAAAGAAATATGCAGAACAATTTCAGATAGAACATCTGTTAAAGAAGAACCCATATGAATTATCTGGTGGTGAAAAGCAGAGAGTTGCTATATGTCGTGCTTTGATCAACAATCCGGATCTGATTCTTGCAGATGAGCCGACCGGAAATTTGGACTCAAAGTCAGGAAAGATTGTAATTGATGCATTAAATAAGATTTCATCGGAATATAAGAAGACAATTGTCATGGTAACGCATGATCCGCAGATGGCTAGCTATTGCAGTCGGTTAATTCTGTTGAAAGATGGTGTAATACTAGAGGATTTGAAGAATAGCGGAAATCAGGATGCATTTTATCAGGAGATCCTTGGGAAGATGAAAGAGTTGTAGAAGATTCACAAAAAGTGAGCATTTCTAAATTACATACTGAAAACAGATATCAGATGACCGATTGGTGGAGAATCCATACCAATTTCCGAAAAGTCGGGATATGTATTTGGCAAAAAAAGGATATTATGAGGCGGTTATTCCACAAATGAATTATATCGTGATATTTGATGTAAGAAAAGATATTGTAAATATAGTTGGTATTTTTCATCAATTAGAGAATTGAAGAATATACAGGATATTGTAAAAAAGTATGATGGAATCTTCGAATATAAGGTATATGAAGATCATCTGATATTTATGATTTCTATCTATAATAACTGGTAAGGATAAGGGGATGAAAAGTATGTTGAAAAAAATATTTTTTAAACTGCTGGGAGAAAGGAAAAAGGATTACATAAGAGTTATTTTAAGTGGAATCTTCTGTATATCGGTCGTATTTTTTTCTACGTCTGTTGGCAGCAGTCTTGTTTATATATCAACGGGACGACGGGCAACTATGACAGAATTAGTAATGGAAGTTGAAAAGAATTTTATTTTGCCGTATGTGTTACTGATCTTTCTCATGATTTTAATTATACTCGGATATATTCGTAAACGATCCAGCGATTATGCAATGCTCAATATACTGGGAATCAAAAAGAAGCACAGATATATGTATATTGGCTGTGAATATCTCGGAATCATTTTAGGATCAATTGCAGGAGGGTTGATTCTTGGAATATTGGAAGCAATGATCGTAAAAAAAATACTGGAAAATATTTTTCAGAATTATGTAGGCAATATATATTTGGGAATATCACCGTTAATTCTCACACTAATTATCAGTATAATCATGTTTGGAATCGGCTTCGCCTTTTGTGATCAGTATATCGCCTGTATCGGAATTGACCATATAGTATCGGGAGGAAGTAATCATAACAGAGCAAGTAAGAATACATTGCTATTTTGTCTTATTGGAGTTGCAGTATTTATTCTTACATTAGTTTCTATTGTTACATATTGGGGACAGATCGGATATACGATTCCGACGGCTTTGGGAATCATAACGGCAATTATTTTTACTTTATTTGGCTGTAGATTATACCTTGAAAAATTAAGAAAACGAAAGAATAAATATTATAAAAAAATCCTTTGGCTCGATAACTGGTACGATCAGTTTTTCAGTCATGCCAATATCAGTTATATTGTCAGTGCTTTTCTGATTGTTATTCTGTTTGGATTTAATATTGTATTGGTAGACAATCTTCCTGTAAGGCAGCCGGAAAATTATCCGTATGACATAGTCTGGGGTGCCAATACAAAAGATAAAGCATTTATCGAAAAGTTAAAAGAAAAGTATAATGTTCAGACAGAATTCATTCCATCTATCAGAGTGACTTCAGGAAACTGTGCAGAACATACTGGAATTTCTGCAACAGAATATAAACGCCTTACAGGAAAGCAGGTTCATTTGAAAAATGATGAAATATACGTTGTATACCAATGTGACCGAAGCGAATATGGAACAATTGGTTTGGATTTCGGAAAGCTGAAACCAAGATTATACACCGGATGCGCTACTGCAGATATCTGGATTTATAGTGCGAGAACATTACCAGGTAATAAATTTACAAGAAAATATACAATTAAGGGAAATGACAGAAGAATCATTACCGGGAATTTTAAAACAAGGGTTTTGAGTACCAGCAATATGAATACGGATGTGTTTGAAGATATAATTGTATTTTCAGATCATGAATATGATAAGATCAGTCAAAAAGCCAAAGGGTCAAACCTTACAGTATTAATGAACGTAGTACAGAATTATGATGCTGTTGTAAATAAAATAGCTAATTATGCAGCAAAACATTCACAGATTAATTTCTTTGATTATCATGACGGAAATCTGATTTATGATAAAAAACCGTGTACAATAGAAAATCAGGAAAACCGAATGTTAAATGTAAGTGCGATGTTGATTGATATGCTTGTATTATTTATCAGCATAATCTTTATCTTACTAGAGAAAATATCCAGTGATTACGAAGCACTGGAATGGAAGTATTTATTCTATTACCGCACAGGAATGCCAGAGAAAAAGCGAAGAAAAAATATTTATAAAGAAATAACCATGACATCCAAAGTTGCCTTGATAACCGGAATGTTTATAGCGGCAGTAATGATATTGGTGAAAATATTATATAAGAAAATGCCGGTATATTGGACAAAGATTTATCTGGCAGAAGCCGCAGTAATGATTATAGGTGTAACCGCTTTTATCATGATAATCGTAAGAATTGCAGCATGGCGTTCATTTAAGCACAGTGAGAGGAGAAATAAGGATGAATAAAGAAAATATATTAGAAATTGATAATCTGGAAAGAAGCTATTCAACAGTCATGCCGGACGGAGAGGCAAAGGTTTATTCTGTGCTAAGAGGAATTTCATTTCAAGTAAAACGAGGGGAATTTATTGGTATTATGGGAAGTTCCGGATGTGGAAAAACCACACTTTTGAAAACTATCGGAATGCTTAATAAACCAAATGGCGGAAGAGTGCTCTATAATGGTGAAGATACAACAGAAATTTATGGGGATCATCTGGCAGAAATACGCCGGACACAACTGGCATTTGTATTTCAAGATTTTTATTTGATGAACAGCCTGACTGTCCGCGAGAACATTATGATGCCATTAATATTAAATGAAGATGATCCTGTAGAAAGTTCTAAAACTGCGGAAACCATGGCTGAAAAACTTGGGATTTACAAGCTGTTAGACAAAAAGCCTTACGAATTGTCCGGTGGTGAGAAACAGCGAACGGCGATTTGCAGAGCAATGGCTGAAAATCCAGAATTAATACTTGCGGATGAGCCGACCGGAAACCTTGATTCCAATTCATCTAAACAGGTTATCCATACATTATCCTACATTAACCAGGAATTCGGAAAAACAATTGTCATGGTAACACACGACCCGCAGATGGCAAGTTATTGCAGTCGGTTGATTCTGTTGAAAGATGGTGTAATACTGGAGGATTTGAAGAATAGCGGAAATCAGGAAGTATTTTATCAGGAGATTCTTGGAAAGATGAAAGAGTTGTAGAAGTTTCACAAAAAATCAGTATTTCTAAAATTCATATTGAAAATAAAAATCAGGCATGTTATTCTACCAACACGCAGATGCAATCTAACATCTGCAACGTATCTATATTTATCAATTCATTTACTTCAAGCCCAGATATTCGGGCATGAATCCAAAAAGAAAACCAAGGAAAACAGATAAATACATGCCTGATAAAAGAAGTTACTTATATATACTGGTATATATAAAGGCTTTGTGATATGATATTATTAAAGTTAAACAGTTCTTCTTTTAAAGGTGTTATATCTGTACAAGAGAGGAGAACTGCTTATGAACCAAAGAAAATCATTAAAAGAATTAAACTTGCTGGACAAATTTTTGTTCGATGAAGCGATGGATGACCCGGAAAATATAAAGACGATGCTGGATATTATACTGAGTCAAAACACGAATCTAAAACATCCACCGCAGACTGAAAAAGAACAGAGAACATCTACAGATAATCGGCAGATTCGGCTGGATGTCTATGCTATAGATGAAGATGATGTGATATATGAAGTGGAAGCACAGAAAGAAAATACACATAATCTTCCGAAAAGAAGTCGTTTGTATCAGGGAATCATCGATAGTAAATTATTACCACCGGGAATTATTGATTTTAATTTACTGAATGAAGTTTTGATTGTGCTGATTATGCCATTTGACTTATTTGGATATGGGTTATATCGTTACACGTTTCAGATGAAATGTGAAGAAGTTCCGGAACTAAAGCTGGATGATGGAGCAACAAGGATATTCCTGAATACTAAGGGAAAACATCCGGAATTAGTGTCACCAGAACTGATAGAACTTTTGAAGTATATGGAACACAGTACGGATGAAGTGTCAGAAGTATGTAAAAGTGAACGGATTCAAAAGATGCATAGACGAATTTGTCAGATCAAAGCAAGTGAAAAGACAGAGGTGAAGTATATGCAGTCATGGGAAGAAAAGATACTTATAAAACAGGAAGGAATTGCTGAGGGTGAGCGAATTGCTCTTGAGCGAATTAACAGATTGAATCAGAAGCTAATTGAACAAGGTCGATTTGATGATTTGACTAAAGCAGTATCAGATAGTGTTTATCAGAAAAAATTATTAAAGGAATTTAAAATTTAATAGATAGTCGGATGTAAATGAGAAGAGAAAATGAGGGAAATATATGCAATCATGGGAAGAAAAAATACTGATAAAACAAGAAGGAGAATTAGAGGGAAAGCAAGAACTTATGAGAAAATTATCTAATAAATTCTCAATTAAACAAATTTCAGAAATGCTAGAAATTGATATTTCTGAAGTAGAAAATGTAATCAAAGAAGTCAAAAATGAACCATAAACAATTGTTTATATATTAATTAACCGTAAATACATTATTGCTGAATGTAAGTATTAAGAACTAATAGTGGAATTATGTATGTTAAGAAAGGTTAAAAGGAATGATTATGGATTATAAACGATTAATGAAAAAATATTTGTATTTATTATTTTGTAGTATTATAACGATGCTGGTATTTGGATATGTGTATATAAATCATTATTTTAGTTTTATTGTACTTATTGGTTTTACATGCAGCTTTGGTTCAACTATTGAATTAATATCATTAATTATTATGACATATAAGGGCAACAAAAAAGAGTAGACGTGTTTGCATAAAGTTTAGAAATAATAATACCATGTAGACTCCCAAAAGAAAATGCCGGGAGACTCTGTTTGTACAGGGTCTTTCTTTTTGACTAAATTGCATGAAAGCAATTCGCGAGGGCTTGCC
>ENA-ORUU01000393-ORUU01000393.1-human-gut-metagenome-genome-assembly--contig:-NODE-393-length-35958-cov-4.34847_pt1 | contig 35958 bp, 49 predicted proteins | sample MGYA00242085_ERZ509221 | MGnify/ENA primary metagenome ERZ509221 (study PRJEB26280, sample SAMEA2338809) | human gut metagenome | biome: human gut; feature: human-associated habitat; material: faeces... | reverse complement strand
GGTCGATCTGATCCGGTGCCTGGTCGCTGGTCCTTGTGACTGGCTGCCCAGCTTATCTTTTCAAGTTTGTTTTCAAAACGTTTTTTAAATCATTTTGCCTGGCATTATTATTCTTTCTCTCATCCAGGCTTTACCAGCTCGAATACCGTATCGGCTTTTATCTCCTGGCAGTTAGTAAAACATTGCCAGCTAAGTTAAATAATTCCCGTGGGCTCTCTGCTTTGCTTTAATTTGCTCTTGTTCGTTTTCCAGTGTCCGTTTTCTTGATCCAGTACCAGGTTAAAAGAACTATAAAGCAATCCCTGAAAATCATTTTGCGAACTTTAAAAAAATTTCCCCCTTTAGGGGGAACCTTTGCTGCCGAAAAAAGTTGTGAAAAATGTGTTGACAAATGGTCTTGGCTGGAGCTATGATGCAGTCAGCACAAAACAGTGATACCGAACACAAAATTTAAGGAGGTCAACACCATGACAAAATATTTTGAGAATTGCAAAACAGCTGAAGAACTTAAAAAGGCTTACAAGAAAGTTGCTGCTAAGCTTCACCCGGATAACAATCCAGCCGAAGACACCACGAAAGATTTTCAAGAAATGCAGGCAGAATTTCAGACAGCATTTGAAAAACTCAAAAATGTACACGTCAATAAAGACGGTGAAGAGTACGAAAAAGAGACGACTGAGACAGCTGGTGAGTTTATGGAATTAATAAACAAGCTTTTACATTTTCCGGATATAGAAGTTGAGCTCTGTGGCTCATGGATCTGGGTTTCTGGTGAAACAAAAGCTGTCAAAGATGACTTGAAAGCTTTAGGTTTCAAATGGTCGCGTAATAAGACCGCGTGGTACTTTCACCGTGATCCGTATCATAAGCGCTCCAAAAAGAGTATGACGCTCGATGAAATCCGTAACATGTACGGTTCAAAAAAATACAAGGGCGCCGATGCAGATCCAGAGGCACTTCCGGCATAATCCGCCTGATGATGGCCGGGTGGTTCCCGGCCGAAACGGTCCCGCTGGGATCGTCGCGGAAAACCGTAAAAAGTAGGGAGGTCAACACCATGACAAAATTTGAAATTGAATACAAAAATGGCCGCGGTAAATTTGCGGTTGATCTGGAGCAGTTGCTCCCGTGCAGCACTGGTGATTTTAAAAGGCTTTTATCTTTTGTGAATCTTTCAAATGATCCAGTGAGCAACGCTGACAAATTATTTTCTTTCATGGCTTGCCAGGTTGAAGATCTGAAAAAAGCCCGCGAGAAAGAAAACGCTTGCAGTTCATGTGGGAAAGAAAAGATTGCGAAAATTAACACTTTGATCAAGAAATATGTTTCCCATGCCGCAGCGCTTGCCAAAAGCTACGATACTCCAGAAATTACAGACGCCGCCGCAAAAATCGTTTTGAAGTCAGCAAAGGTTTATAGCCTTATCCGTGAAAATGGCGTGGACTGTGTAAAAGAATTTGACGGTTGGACTTTTAAAAAATCCGGTTTTACTTTTGATGTAAGAAAAGATGAAAACCGCCGCTATATTATCATGCTGCACGGTACCGGTTTGAGATGTGCCATGGCTGACAAAAAGAGCCAGGCTCCGCTGGAAATCACGCCGGTGGTTATTGAGCTATTGAACGCCCCGGAAAATCAAGAGCGGATTTCTGAAGCCGAGAGCCATTGTAAAAAATTGATGATTAAAGCCGGTTATATACAGCCGGAAAAATGCCAGGAAAAACAGGAGGAAAAAGACATGCAAGAAGAAAGAAAAAACGTAGTGGAGTATTCTATCACCAGCACTGGAAGCGTGCTAATGTTTGTTGTAATCGGTGAAAAAGAAAATGGACGCCTGGAAAAACAACGCGTCACATTTGCACCGGATCATCCAGACTATAACGCGGTACTTTCCGCCGCTATTCGATACGGTTGTAAGCGCCCGGAAAATATTCTGCAAGTTGTGCCGGTAAAAGAAGAGGCAGACACTGCCTCGGAGGAAAAAGTTGATACAAAAGAAAATCAAGAGCCGAAATCGGCGCGCGGACCGGTTCCGGAAAAAACTTTTGTAAATCAGACGCTGCAGGGAAACGGTTGGAAAATCTATTTTGACGGCATAGCTAATAGAACAAGAGTTATTTTTTCTTCAGATCCATCTAAAAAGGCAATTGAAACCGTAGAAAATGCCGGTTTCTACTACTCTTCAAAAATGAATAGCTGGAATAAAAAACTGACTTTTAAAGCCTATCGCGCAGCTCAGGAACTGGCAAAAGAATTAACTAAGACTTGCGGCAACGCCGCCTAATCATTTTAATCACTCAAGAGGTACAGACCATGAAAGAAAGATTTGAGGAACTGGAAAAGATTTTAGAAGCAAACTGTAGAACGTATGAAAATGATTGCACTACTTGCCCATATGCAAAGGAGTGTGAGAAGTATTCCAAGTTGAGCAGAGAGCTTGAATAAGGTTGAAAAATGCGGAGGTCTTTACCTCCGCTGCTACAAGAACTTTTTTGCGCGATTTGCTTTGTGTGGGCACATGAAAAAAGGAGGATTTTTTATAATGGATATACAACAAACGTACCAGGATTTTTTTACTAGATACGGAGGACTTGCGGAAGAGGCAAACAAAACAATTTACTTGCATGTGCGTCGACCGGACATGTTAGATAAAACCGAAGATATAGCATATTATGATGGATGTGCAACGTCATACATAACGCAATTTGAGACTTACATAGCAATTTTAAAATTATACCGGCAAGAGCTATGTAAGCAATATAACCAGCTTGCCACGGCTGCGAATGTGCCGGGCATAAAGCTTGATCGTGAGCGAATGTATTATGAGAAAAAGGTGCGTTATAGAATCACCTGGTATACACATTATATTGATTCTGGAAAAGATGTTGATAACGAATATAAGTTATTCACTGGTAATGAAAGGCATCTAGCAATAAAGGAATATAAAGAATATGTAAAGAATCATCCAGGAATTATTGCAACTATGAACATCGAAAAATCAAAATGGGAACGGTGACGTAACGCCGCCAGATCATTTCACTTGGTAACGCCGCCGAATCATTTTGAATAATAAAAGACCGGTACAGATTAGGCCCTGTACCGGTCAGGCAGATTGCATGGAAATATCTGCATACATCACAATACAGATTATATTCTTTATCCATGCTTTCTGCAAGTATTTAATTGTAGAGTAGAAAGGAATAAAAGAATGAAAAAAGAAGAAAAGAAACTGACTTATTCACAGTGGTGCCAGATCCGCCGCCGAGAAATCAAATATAATATCGGTCTGGGAGCTGCAATAATATTTCCCCCTGTATTAATGTTTTTGCATTATATTTTTATTGGCTATTGATTGTTCGGTGTGCACTGTGTATGATGTATATATAAATATGATGAGGTGACAAAATATGAGGACTGAAGAAGGTAGAAAAATATATATACAATCTCAGCTGCAATATGACAGGGAACATACTAAACGTTTTAGCTGTAAATTAAATTTAAAAACTGACGCCGATATTATCGCCTGGCTGGATCGGTTCCCGAACAGGCAAGGCTATATCAAGCAACTGATCCGTGACGACATTGCCCGGAATGCTGGTAAATAGGATCCTAATAGGCGGTCGTTTCTTCCTTGATGGCCGCCTTTTCTTTCCCGCTCTCCTATTTGTCATAATAGGATGTTGTGTTAAATACGTTTTAAGATTTTTCTTTCCTATATAAATCGGTAAAAGTTTGCATGTTTTTCTAGGCTCTATTTTACCATGCCTTAATATGTAAAATACGCGGTTTTATTGACTAATTCAAAAAAATATCTAACTCATTAATAACTCGTTTTAACTCATTTTAACTCATTTTAACTATGTATCTAACGTTCGCAGGTATATAGTTAAAATTGTTCAAAAAAGGAAGAGGGCGAACATGCAAGTATTTTTACATGTTCGCCCTCTTTTGCCTTATTCAATATCTATTCGGTTTTTCTTCGCATTCTTTTTGCTGTTGGTTCCGGGTGACCGAATACTTTTTCGTATTCGCTCACAATTCCATGATCGGTTTTAAATCGAATCAGAAACCAGCTGTTTCCGCGCGAATCAATATATACATCATAGATCCGTTTACCGCGTTCCACACTTCCAACATAAGTTGTTTCTAAATGTTCGCAGCCGTGTCCTGCGCGGTTTTCGTATGTATATGCTTTTGATAGTAATTTGTTCAAGTCCCTCTGTATAACATTACTCATATATTACGCCTCCGCCGCAACGCGGCCAGATCATTTTGAAAGTATCTTTTTTAGCCTCCCGCCATCCTTTTTCCTGCCAGCATATTAAATTTACGGAGGCTCTCGTCAATGTTCTCCTGGATCACACCGATATATACCAATGTCTCTCTCTGGAAGCTGTGACATAATATCCTCTGAAGGCTCACTACGTCACCAGTCATTTTGTAATAATGGTAACCGAACGTTTTTCGCAAGGTGTGACAACCTATGCGCTCTTCTACTCCGGCCTGGCGCGCTATAGTATTGATAATCTGATAGCATCGCTGCCGGGTAATAGGCTGGTATTTATGCGTTACAGGATCCTTTTTTCGGCTCTGGAGAATATATTCATCTGCCTTTCTTCCTGCCAGCAGTCTGTTAATTTCCTTTCTCGCCGCCGGATTAATTAAAATCCTGGCTTCCTTTCCGGTCTTTTTTGCCTGGATCTGTGCATAATCCTTTCCACGCAGATCTGATACCTTGAAGCGTCTAAAATCGCTTACGCGTAAACTGGTGTTGAAGCCAACGACAAGAATTAATTCCCAACTTACCTCTCCGGTCTTTCGGTGTTTATCGTGCTCCCTTGCGATTTCATAACATTTTTGCAATGTATCTAAATCCCTGATAGGCTGTACCACCTGCATATTTTCACCCCTTTATTTCATCATTTATTGTTTTTATACCATTCATTGACTTTTGCCTGTACTGCTGCTGGATCATACCCCGCCGCCTTCAGGCGCTGTGTACGCTGAGGATCATCCCCCCATTTTCCAGCAAGAATTTCCTGCACAAGCTCGTCAATAGTTTTTGTGTTTTTAGATTTGTAAGTCGCATTAACCTTTGCCTGTACTGCTGCTGGATCATACCCTGCCGCCTTCAGGCGCTGTGTACGTTCAGGATCATCTCCCCATTTTCCAGCAAGGATTTCCTGTACAACAGATTCAATATCCTTTTTGGTAGAATTGGTTTTCTTGGCGTATAGATCTGTAAGCTTGGCTTTTGAATTAGTTCCATATTTGCCATCTACAGTTAATCCATTTTCTTTTTGGAATTTGCGCAGAGCTGTGTCTGTGCCGGATCCAAAATCGCCGTCTGCACCATAAGAGCCGCAGGAATAACCAACCTTGATTAACATTTTCTGCATGGTTTTTACATCTGTGCCGGTATCTCCTTTGGATAGATATCCTTTGTTAGTGGAGGAATCTCCTGCCTTATCTCCGCTTGTTATTACAATAGCTACATGATGGTTATCATTTAGCAGGATGTCTCCTGCCTGCAAATAATCACCACTTATCAGATATTTTTTATCTGTAAGTACTTTCGCGCCAGCATTTTTGAACGCTTCTCGCATTTTGTATGTAGTCAGATAGATGCTAACTGCTTTCAGCTTTGGTCTGTTCAGACGATAACCTACCGATTTTACAATACTTGCTGTGCTCTGGCTGCAGTCTGTTTCGCATGGCTTCTTAATTTTTGACGGATCGTAGCCATTTGCGGCCAGCTGTTCCCAGAAGGTATAGCGATCATTGCTATTTCCTGCAGTTCCCTGATCGTAGCCAATCATATTATTATTCGCTGCCTGTGTTGCCAGTTCTACAATTAATGTCGCTACTTCCTGGTCTTCAAAACGAAGAACGCAGAGCCAAGGTCTGTTATACCAGTTGATGATCTGATACTCTGTCCCGGTCTGATCTCCGGCTTTTCCGCCTGCGTATCTTCCATTTTCATCATGTCCACAGTTTGATAATTTAACTACTGCCATTATTCATACCTCCTTATTTTCCTTTTCCTGGAGCTGCATTAACGATCTGTAAGATCATCTGCGTTACTTTATCAAATCCCAGCATTGCGCCTAACCACGAGAAGAGCATAAGCGCAATAAGGTACACCGCCAACTTGGCAGTAAGCGTTGCTTCCATCATAATGATGTAGGCTGCTGCAATCGCGACAGATAACACTACTGCTACAATTCCCGCTATAAGGTTTGCACTGTAGGGTTCCTCTGATTCTTTTTTGAATGTTTTAATTGCTTCTGTAATTCCCATGGTAAGGACTGATATTACTAATAACAAAAATAAAAAAATCTCTAAACTCATATGTTTTCCTCCCTTTCATCCGGCAACGCGACCAGATCATTTTCATTGTTATTTTTCAATTCCTGTTCATCTTGCTTTTGCCACTTGCGATCCTGTCTCTTATCTTTTGTGGTGCGGATCCATCCGCAGATACCGCATTCCCCAATAGTTGCTGCCACTACGGCACAAGCATAGGTTTCTGGCATGCTTCCGCATGAACGATATACAGATATCATCTGCCAATTGAACCAAATAAAAAAGGCGCCGACTAAAAGCAGCACCAGGTTCAGTGTTCCGATTTTATGAATAAATCGGGTGATATTATCTTTTATTCTTTTCATTTTCTTCACACAGTCAAATAAACAAATCTTCACTAATACATTTTTCATAGATTTTTTTGATATTTGACACTGAAAGAACTGCTTTTCCGTTTGGAAAATTAGGATGACTATTGCAATAATTTTCGTATGTCCTAATATCATCTATGATCTGATTAAAATGCTCTTCCGTATGCCTCACATCATGCCGAATTTCATCATTGAATCGGATAATCCGATACCTGGCGGTTTTTGCTTCGTTCTTTTCAATCGTTTCCAGAACCTCACTATTTAGGGCGCGGCCAATATAGCGAGCCAGTGCCGACCAGGGGTTAAACTCTATCGGTGCAATTTGAACAAGAACAGAAAGTACAAATAGAATTCCTCCGCTTGTACCAAGAATCTCTTTTAAAGTCATTTTTCTCGCTTCCTTTCGGGAAATTATTTGAGTCATAGTGCAATTATCCACAATTTTATCCACATATTGTGTATGAAGTACTACAAATACACAATTTCTGCGCTTTCGCACCAGTCGTCATAGCGTGCGCGTATGTCTTCTTCTAAATCTTCACATATTTGTACTCCTTTCACAAGTAATACTGCTATGTCATAATCTGTAATGGTCCCATCCAGGCGCTCTGGAAGGATTTCCGGACGTAAATATACGTCAGCTGTTCCATCTCCATTGTCCCGAATCTGGTAAAAATGCCTTTTTCCTTGCATTTCTTCTTGATTTTTCATATATTCTTCACTTCTTTGCAATACAAAATTATCCAAAATCCAACGTTTCATGTTATAGCCATTGCATTTCTTGCACATGCCAAGGTAGCAAGTAGCGCTTTGCATGGCCTTGTCGTACTCTACCAGACCGTCCGCATATGCTTTCATAATATGCTTTAAACTTCTCTTCATGTGCTTTGTGGTTTTCTTTCTCAATCGAATGCCGTGAGGCGTTACGAGATACCCGACAAATTCCACAGGTGCCGTTGCTTTTTGAATTTTGCTCTTAGGGCTTATATCAAGATACAATTTTTCTTTCAGGAACTGAGTTATTTGTTCGTATGTACGCTTTGCATTGTCCAATCCTTGTATAAGCATTTCAAAATCATCTACATAGCGAATATAATAATGCGAATGAAGCTCATGCTTACAGAACTGATCCAAGCGGTCTAATAGCAAATTTGCAGTTTCCTGACTCGTCAAATTTCCAATCGGCATTCCGACGTCGAACAATCTCTTTTCCCTTGGACAATCGTCTGGTTTTACGCCTGGCGGTAATCCGAAAGGAACTTTTTGATTGTTAATAATAGTAGAAATGAGCCAAGCGAACCATTTGTCATCCGATACCGTGTCGTAAGTACTCATTACTTTCTTGTGATCTACCCGATAAAAATATTTTGATATATCGCCTTTTATAATATACCAGTCATCTGCTTGCTTTTTCCGACTTATCAGTTGTTGCCAATTATGAAATTGCTCAGCAGCGGCAAGTGTGCCTTTTCCTTCTCGGCATCCATAACTATGTGTGATATATCGTTTGTCCAGATATGGATTTATTACTCGGTAGATAGCCCATTGTACAATTCTGTCCCGAAATCCAAGCGCCATTACAAGCCTAGGCTTTGGATAACGCACATAAAACTCGCGGTATGGTCCAACCTCGTAATCCATACTTTCCAGTTCATCCAGAAGCTTGTGGAGATTATTTCCAAGATCAAGTGTGAAAGTAATTACTTCTTCCCGGTACATTTTTTCTCTTGCTGCGTCTCGATATGCACCCATTAAATTATCAAAATCGCAGATGCGGGCTTTCAAATCATGCAGTCTTTTCAAAAGTATCCTCCGATCTGCAATAACACACTGCGCGTGACATTTCTGTTAAGCGTAGATTGTATATTTACAGGCATTTTAGCTGCATGTAAATAACTGCTGGCAATCATAGCCTTACATCCTTTCAGATGCTTCGCAGTAATTCCAGTACTGCCTTTTCTTGCCGTATTTAGCGGAGCAGTAAAGGATTTTTGTCCAGTGGTCTAATGGCCACTGCAGAAACGTACCCCTCCCATCAGAAGGATGTTCGCCGATTCGTAATCGTTGCGAAGCTTTAAAAATATGTTGGGAGCGGGAGCGGCCACCATAGTTAGCGTTCTCATTGCCGCGCTCATTGTTACCATTGACATAACCCAGGCCAGCGTTGCTGGTGTCGTTGTAATTACCGCCGCGGCGCGGGAAGCGAAAAAGCACAACCCGAAGCATAAAGAAGCCACGATCTCGGCACGTTCCTGTTATTGTTAAGATCATTTATTTTTAGCATTTATCCAGCCGCCGATTAAGCGGCCGATTTCCCTGGTCTTTTCAGACCATACGCCAAAACTGTGATCCGCTAACAATCTTCTTTGATTACCACTTTTATCTGTAAATACTGTACGGTAAGCGTATCTAACACAGCGTTACTGGTATCAAGGTCAGCAAGAGTGCTCTTGTTCATGTGCCTTAGCCTGGCTTTCGTTGCCAATCGCAGCATAAGCAGCATTTCCCTATAAATGTCCTCTCCAAGCGTAAATTTATAGAATGCTGGCCATCTTGCTATAATTTGTCTTCCGTACTGAACCATGTCATCAATTTTCTGGCAACATGGGCCTGGATTAGCATTTGTATATTGTGGTTCCGGCATTTCTCTTTCTCCTCGTAGTGGTAATAATTAAGGCCGCGCTATCGCGCAGCCTTTCAGTAATTCAGAATCCAGCTTGCAGGAACTCAGAGGGAGCGGGAGCGGCCACCACAGTGAGCGCCCTCATCGCCGCGCTCATCGTTACCATTGACATAACCCAGGCCAGCGTTGCTGGTGCCCGCCGTAATTACCGCCGCGGCGCGGGAAGCGCTCTCCTTTTCCGATGTATAACCAATAATATCCTTCTGTCTTGTCTTCAGAACCAGTTGGAAACAAACCAAGCTCTTTGACAATAGATGGGACATATGGAAGTCTTGTAGTATTGGCGGTCAAGTCTTTGAAGCTTAATCCTTTATATCCGACGCTGAAATCATCGCACTGCGTATCAAGCTTTACAGTTCCGTTCACCCAGTTCCAGTGCAAAGTCCCCGCCGTTCCTGGAGCTACCAGTGTATATCCATCATCACTCTTATTTGGCAAAATCGCCTTCCAGGCCGCGGATCCAGCTGACAAATCAGCATTTGGATCAGCTGCATTATTATTCTCTAAAATCTGAAGCTCGCAGTCATAAATGCGGTAGCCATACTGCTGCTCCAGGCTAGATCCGATAATATCAGCAAGATTTCCCGGATCACTTCCAAGATACCAGTCAAGCGGTCCGCTGCCGTTTAATGTCCGGTAACCGGTCTGCATATTGTTATCTTTTGCATTATCCTGAGAAATGCCACCGATAAATTCGCCCTTTTTCCAGTAATTAGGTGCAATATCCGGTTTTAATTCCGCTACTGCTGTATGAGCAATCAGACATTTGTAAACATAGCCTTCATATGCTCTTTCAGTTCCAACCTGCATGCTGTCTCCAACTTTCCAGGCTGTTCCATCCTTATGGCTCTGTCCCCAATAGGTATTTCCTTTCGGTACCCATCCCTCTTTTTGCGCCAGAAGCTTAATAAAGCCGTAATCAGCACATGTCATGCCTGAAATTCCAGGACCAGCAGCGCGGATTCTGGAAAGCATCTGATCCGCCCCAATAGATCTTGCCGGCATAATGTTTGGCATACTAAGAAGTGGATCGCCAGATCCTCCAGATTCTCCAGCTTTATACTTTCCAAGCAAAATAGAGTCCTGTTCTACTCCATTGATAATAAACGCGGGATGTGTGTGCTCTGGAAGCCCGGTCGCTAAATCTGAGGATTTGCGCTTATAAAAACGTACAAAAATGCCGATAATATTACCGGCATTGTCATACTTTACAACATTTCCATATTTTTTTGCGAGAAATTCAAGAGGACTATTATTCATCTTTCTTGCCCTCCATCAGTTCTACCAGTTCTTTGTACTGGTCTGTGGTAAGACGGTCAGCCGCTAAAAAAGCATCCAATTTGTCCATGGTTGCATCTTTGTCATATCCCCCACGTTCAATGATTCTTTTCATCAATTTGTAAGCCATAACTTAGCCCTCCGTTTCATTAACTGTGATCTCAAAAAGTAACTCTGCAAGCATATTGTCATGCTCTGCAATAATATCTGCACTCTCTTTTCTCATTTTTGCTGCTTCTTTGGCTGGTGCAAGATCTGCCTCTTTTGCAGCGTTTCTCTCTGCCTCTAATGCGGCAATTTCCTCTTCGGAAAGTCCAGGCATCTCAGGCGCGGTTAATGTTTCTTTTTCTCCCATCTGGTTACCTCCTTATGAGCTCAGTGTTGTAACTTTAGCTTCAAGCGCTGCAATACGCTTTTTGGCATCGCGTAATTCTGCCTGGTATGATGTGACCATCATATCATAGGCATTTGCTATATGCTGAATAGCTTCTTCCATGGTATTGAAATGTTTTGCAGACATTGGGGTTCCCTGCTGCTTTACCTCTCCTGGTGCTGGATTGAGGGTTTTGGTACCGTCACTATTTGAAACTTCCGAAAAGGTTCTTGGTCTTTCGACCACATGGTCTTTCCAAACAATTCTTTTATTGTAGCTCATTTCGAATCACCTCCTTAAAGCGCATCATACGCGCCGGTTTTGCTGCTGTTTTCTTTTACCTGAAACAAAGAAAAACGGCAAACATACAAAATGCCCTCTACGGCATCTTTTCTTGAAATGCTTACCGTTTTGCTTCCAATTCGTGCACCGTTAAGATCGTACAATTCTACGCCTGTTACGGTAATGTTTCCGCTCACTGTATGGTCGATCACAAATGTTGCTTCAACTCGTCCATCAGAAAGCACTGTTGCTGTTTCAATTTTTGCCTGATACCAGTTGCCTCCTACCTGATAACGCGCGTAGGATATTTCATTCTTAATTTCCTTGCGCTTTCTGGCGAGGTAATTACTATCCAGGACAAATGTGTTGCTCATAGATTAGCCCTCCTTTAATTTATTTCATCCTCTCCGCACAGCCGATAAATAATTTCACTATATGTATCATCCGCTTTTGCGGTGGGAATGCTGGTATCAAATTCTGCCAATGTATTTTGATCTGGTAGGGTTCCGGTGGAATCGTAAGGAAATTTATTTTCCAATGACTCCGCAGTAACTCCACTTTTTATGTTCTCAAAAACACCAATCATATTTTCCTGCGGAATAACACCTGTATTGTGATTAGCGTCTGTATGGGAATAGCCAAACACATTTTCTGTTGCTTCTGCATTCATACTGGCTTTTCCGGTTTCATCAAGAATCATTTCTGTGTTGATATCCGGCGCGGTTCCGGTATCTTTTTCTCCTGATCCCATATAACCAAACAAATGAGGTGTACTGTCTGCAGAAATTCCGACATTGCCAGTTTGATCGAACACGCCTAATGTATTTGGATCTGGTAATGTTCCGGTAAGATCATAGTCAAATTTTTGCGGAATCGAATCACTCTGAATCGTCATTTTTCCAGAATTGTCAAATTCAGCAATATAGGCTTCTTGTGGCCATTGCCCTGAAAAATCTTCTCCTGCCATCGGGTATGCGGTAATATAAGCCAATACACCGCTTTCTACGTTTAAACCGATAAGGCAGGTGTGTCCGATTCTCAATGAGTCCAATACAGATCTTACGTTTTTTGCAGTGTCAATAGCCTTCCGTGCCCAGGCTTCATTTTCCGGTGTCCAGTCACCCTCTGCAGTTACGCGAAAATGAAATGGTTCACCGCCGTACTCCCAGTTTTCTTGAAGGTCTATTTTGTCAAAATAGCTTCCAAGATACTGATAGATTGCCATTGGAGTACCATACAATTTGTAAAATGGCAGTGCATTTTTAATCCATTGTCTTTTTGTCTCGATTGGAGCGTTATAATCATATAAGCAGTTCGTTTCCCAGGCGAGCTCATCCAATCTCCACTCTGACATGGCGTCATAATCATTAATCAGCTTCAAGCCTTCCGCTGCGGAGTCATTCAGCATTTGTAAGCCTGCATTGATTGCCATTGCAAGAGCATGTCCGTTCCGGTCGTTCCAAACGAATTTGGGAATCCATTTCTGTATATCAAATTGAAACATATTCCACCTCCTACGCTTCGGAGGCAGTCAAGGTAATAGTTCCTTTACAGTGCTCATTTTCCTTGATTTCTGTATACGTAATGTTTGTGCTATCCTTGAACCTGCTTCCAGCAAGCCAGGTAACCCTTGTTGCACCAGCTTGGTAGATTGCAGCCATAAGCCGGTCTGGGTTAAATGCACGCCCGATTGTGTTGTCCTGCCATTCCTGGTAGGAATTTACGGCCTGCGTGATGGCTTCTGTTGTAGTGCTACTATTGTCACAAGCATACTGAACTTTTAAGACGTACTCAATTTCTGTGGCCTGGTATACAAACACATGGTCTGTCAGCGGTCGGACGTCAAGTGGGGAAAGTGCATCTGATACATTTTTCAGTATATTTTCCTGTCCTGTGTTTCCGGAAAGGATCAGATATACTCCAACTTTACCACCTTCAAGATTTAAAGCTTTGGCATCCACTATAGAGCTGCTGACACCTTCCGCAATAGTCTCGTATTGCTGGTAAGGGCCGGTTGTCACCGCAGCCAATCCATGCTTTCTGATACGTTCTCGGTAAGCATCATCCTCTTCCTCTTCGTTTCCGCCTTTTGCGGCAGATGTAACAACAATATTGTTTACAGCACTGTTTGTAATTGTCAGAACCATTTCAGCGCCAGCTGCGAGTGCGTTCCCGGCAGATCCGGCTCGATCTGCGATTACCGTAGTGTTAATTGTCTGCTCATACCCATTTAATGTAATATCATCTGTAAGCAGATAATAGATTTCTCCATCATATGTCATTGCTGTGCCAGCAGCTAAAGTCTGGCTTTTGCCTGTAGCATTTGTCTTTATCCTTACTGTTGCGGTAGCTGCGCTAGCTTCGATACGTTCGCAGTTTCTGCCTTCTCCGTAAACATCCAGGTATATTCCAGTTGCTTCCCTTAAAGTCATCATTCTTAGCGCATTATCTACGGCCATTACCACCTGGATAATATCTGCCTGGACACTTCTTAATAGCATTTCCTTTTCATCTCCTGGATAGAGGATATCGCCGCCGGCATCTACATACGCTTCAATCATTTTGTCCCATAGTTTTTCTGGATCACATTGCATATAATGTAACTCTGAATTATCCATTGTGGCCTCCTACTCTTCTGAATCGTCCAGTGAAATTTCAACCGTTACTTTGATGTAGGTGCTACCATCTGGAAGCTTTTTTGCGTCAGCGTCCACTACCTCAACATCTGGTTCCAGTATCATCACACGATCAAGCTCTGGAAGTAATTCTTCCTTAAACTCTTCAAATGGCAGATCAAATAAGGAAGTATCAAGTCCGCGGTACCGGTCGTATGGAACCTCTCCCATTTCGCACATCAAAAGGTTTTTTGCATTCTGTAGAGTGCGCTGTATGATATCACTTTCCTGGAAATCTATAGGTACTGCTACGTTATCAATTTCATATTGAGCCATTTTGTACCTCCTAATTTGTTACCTTGTACTTAAATATCGCCTTCCTCCGCCGCCTCCAGTCATTGTTCTGGTCTGAATTTTATTTGCCTTTCGCGTTTTGGCAATTTTTGCATTTGCACTGGATACTTTCTCGGATTTTGTCGTAAATATTCCTGTTACCTTTTTAATGCCTCCTAAAACTGTATTTTTCGGTGCACTTGCAGTGCTGCCGGAAAACGTATTGGAAGGCCAAGTTGTAGTTGTCGGAGAACTGTTATTAACAGATTCTTTGGCGCTTCCACCTGAGCTGCCTCCTGAAGAACTACTTCCAGAGGAATCAGAACTTGAATCCGTATTGTCATTTTTACCACACTGCTGCATAGTCAAGGCTACTTTTGCATTTACCCATGTTTTACTATGGGAAATTTCCACATTTTTCACAGTTGCCGCAGTAAGCATAAGTCGGCTGCTTATCAGTTTTTTTCCGCCAACATAAAAATAATCTCTTTTACCAGCTCTTGCTTCTTTCACAAAAGCCATTGCTTCTTTTCTTACATCACACCCTGTAAAGGCGCTTAGAATAATCGTCAGAGTTACTTCTGTAGCATTTCCGCCTTTTCTTGATACATAACCCTGCTTACTGTTCTTCTTATCTTTCAATTCGCAGGATCCTTTGATCTGTAAATCAGAAAAACTGCGTATCAAGGTTGGTGAAACGATAAATTTATGTCCATTCCACCGCCCCATCTCAACGGTTTTTCCTGCACTTTTACTGGTTTTTCTTTTTTTTGTGGATTTTGCAATTACTTTCTTTCCTTTGGTATTCTTCTTTTTTGCCTTTGCCATACAGTATCACTCCTTCCAAGGTGGAGTGGTACTAACATATTCTTCCTCTTCCACATCATCATCACTTGGAACTTCGATTACTGGAAGTTCAAGCAGTTCTCCACCTGTAAAGATCGGCGTGGTGCTGTACTCTGGATTTGCGCTCATCAATTCGCAAGCGTAAACCTCATCCCCATATACTTCTAACGCAACACTATCAAAAGTCTCTCCTGCAGTGCACTGATACAATGTCCCGCTTATCGTCATGCGTACACCTCCACTTCATCGCGCATTTTTCGCTCCTCAAACCATTTATTGAGCCGGTCCTTATCTTCTTTCAGAACCTGTTCCACGCCGCTTGCATTTGCTGCCTGAATAGTGGGACTGTAGATAAGCGTTGTTGGCTCGCTTTTTCCAACACCGCTTATATCTCCATACCGTGCAATCAGATCTGGCCAGGTAAACCCGGAAGCTTCACGTGCTGCGTTAAGAAGCTGTGCGGTTCGATTACTATGTTCCTCCGGAATCGCCCACTCAGGACCACCCTCTCCGAAAATAGAAGCGCTTGTTGCACGTCCACCAGAGGCAAACATTTTACGGCCTTGAATATTTACTGTTATGGTTTTTCCGTTGTAACTGTTAATAATGGCTGCTAACTCACTGGCATTGCCAGTGACATTTTCAGTCAAGGTCTTTCCGTCCTGATCGGTAATTGTCATTTGTAGTTTTTCTGCATCACCATCCACATACTCCATAAGAGTCTGACCGTCCGCTCCATCAATTGTAGCTTCCAATTGCTGTGTGTCTCCAGCCACATCAACAGATACGCCTTGTTCCTGAAGTGCAGTCATACTGTCTTCATTTTCAATGTGTGCACGAATGTTGATAGGATCCAAATTTTGAAGTTGTGACTCGTCAATTTCAGGAGTAACCTTGATACGATATTCTTCTGGATTTAAGCTCGCTTCGCCATAAAGCAAAGAATATGCGGAAAAATAATCTTTAAACGGACTATCCGCTGAAGAAATCCCTATGCCGTTTCCGGTATCTTGTCTAATCTGTTCAAAATCATATAATGAAGAAAGATTAGCTACAATATCATTTAGCTCATGTGATGCCGCTTCTGGTAAGTATGTGGACATTCTAAAGTCAGCGTCCGACATTTCGCCTTTAGAGGAATCAATTGTTTTGAAAAATGCTTTTAGAGAATCTTCCCCATCTCCAAAAATCTTTATGGTTTCTCGCGCTGTGTCTAATGAGTAGGCAGGAATGGAACCTTCGATAAATCCTTCAAATTGATTTTTTTGTGCTCCATCTATGGCCGTTTTTCCAATGCCTTGTGTCGAAGAGACAACCGTACCATCTCCGTCAATGAGTCCCATAAGGCCGCCTGAATAATCTTTAATACTTGTTTTGGCGAACTCATCATTGATTTGCTGCATTGTATAAAGCCGCTTTAGCATATTTGCGCTTGCCGTATCGCCTTTAGCTTCGTAATCAGATATTCTTGCTTCTAAGCCTTCATATCCGCCATAACCAGCAATTTGTCTTGCAAACAAATCTCCTAAGCGCGTTCTGGTATTATTTCCTCCGAAATCCACTTCTCCATTTCCTGCGTAAGCATTGTCGCCATATTGCTCTTTAAAAAACATAGCTGCGCCTTCCGCAGTAAGATTTCCATTCAATACATCGTTTGCAAGACCTTCCAATTGACTATAAGCATCTGAATAATCGCTTTGCTTTATTTGTGTATCCCATAGCTGATACAACATATCATCATATTTTTCACCGTACCCTAAGACATGTTGCTGATACTTTGCGTCGATTTCTGCAAGTGCAGAATCTCTCATAGACTCCGTTACCTGTTGTCCATCAATTAAAGTGCCGTTTTGGATTGCCTGATTATATTTATACTCTGCAGCATACCGTTCAGTAAGATAGGTGTCTTCTGCGTTGGCTAATGCCGTATCGCGGCTTTCCTCAATTTCTTTTGCCACATCCTTAATCTCATCTAGGCTTGCAGTCTGCGCCTTATGTAAAAGTTTTTGCTGGTCTATATAATCTTGTTGATTCTGTGCCTCTAACTCTGCCTGTGCCATTGCTTCATTATATGATTGCATATAGTTCAGGATATTCTGGTATTCTTCTTCGCTAATTTTTCCATCTGCAAATGCGCTTGTCATGGCGTCGCGCATTCCCTGTCCGATACTCTCGGCCTGCGCCAAAGACTCATCGTACGAAGTTCCTAAAAGCTCTATAAGATTATGATATTCTGGATTTTGTTTTGCCTGATCCAATCCTCCGAATAACATTTCCCAATATGACATGCTTGCAGCTGTGCTATTTTCTATTCCTGATACAACAGCATCACTCATCTGCTGTCCGAGATTTTCAAATTCTGCGATATCAGCATCCGTCAGCGTTGCATTGGTGAGCATGTCCGTAAAAAGCTTGCTACTGAAGCTTTCGCTTGCAGTCTCGTAGCTCTGGACGCTTTTATCTAAGGCATCACGGAAAGAATCAACTTCCTTGTATGCAGCCTGAAATTCTTCTGCAATTCCAGAAAGGTAACCATTGACGGCTGTGTCGTCAATTTCCATATTTCCGAATTTGCTTGCAAAGTCTATGTCTTCCCACTCTTTCATTGCTGCAGTTAGAGTGGTTAGTGTGATTGCTGCAGCAGCTGCCGCCCCTGTCGGTGTCAGAAGGTTTCCAATCAGTCGAAAAGCACTTCCGGCAATCATCATTCCGGGTCCTGCTGCTGCGATCACTTCCAAGCCAGATACAAGTGATCCAAAGGTCTGATTGTCCAGCCCTGCGATATTATCAATAATATCTCCCAGGCCTTCCAGTCCGCTTTCAACCTGTCCGGAAAGCTCTTCTCCTACAAGCTGTTTAAGACGTTCTGCCTTACTCAGAAATGTTTCAATCTTTCCATCCAGAGTGTCCATCATGGTTTCAGCTGCGTAAGCTCCATAGCCTTCCGCTTCACCATTCTTCATTGCATCGTACAGACCGTCATACCCTTCCGCTGCGCTTCGCAGGAGTGTAAGCGCTTCTGTAATTGTCCTGGTTGGAAAAATCGCAGACAAGATTTGAAGCGCGTCGCTATTTTTCTCAATGTTATCAAAGCCGCCTGCAATATCTCCCAGGGACAGATATAATTCTCGGTATGTATCGAGAACAGACTTTAATTCTCCATTTGCATTATATGCGCTGAATCCTTCCGCTTCCAGCCGTGCATTTGCAGCTGCTAAAGCCTGGTCATTCATCAAAACGGAAGCTTCATCACTGGTAGCGCCAAGCTCTGCCATTGCTTTTGATGCCTTGTCGGTAGGTGCAATTAGACGCATGATAGAATTTCGGATCATGGTACCGGCTTCACTACCAACGGTACCAGCATTTGCAGTCACCGCAATTAAAGTCATAAGCTCTTCTGGATCGCTGACAAAGCGCATGGTATTACCCATACGCAGCATAGCTTCTCCAAATTCCCCAACTGTACTTGCACTGCTGTTCGCGGCAAATGTCCACAGATCTGTAAAGTGAGACAGATCTTCGAAACTGATTCCTGCGGCTGTAGTAGCTTTTACAATATAGTTGACCGCTTCGGACAGGTCTAATCCTCCAGCCTGCGCCAACTGCATAGAAGCCGGAATACCGTTTAAAATCTGGTCGTAATCCCATCCTGCATGAGCCGCTTCTGAAATTGCATTTGCAACATCATTTGTGTGGAAAATAGAAGATGCTGCCCATTCAGTAGCTGCATCATCCAGACTGGACATTACACTTGCAAGCTCTTTGGAACTTCTTCCATAGGTCGTAGAAAGTGCAACCTCGGCATCTTTCATACTCTTTTCATAATTTCTGTAAACGTCAACCGATTCCTTTCCGAAATCAATTAGTTTACTGCTTATACCATCCGTAATCGCTCCAAGCTGCGTCAGGGTAGAGCCAATGTCTGCAAAGCCGTTTCCCACCTGTGCATTAATTGCTATAATCGTTTCCAAGCGCTGTGAAGAAGACGCCATTTTCTTTCACCATTCCTTTATCCAGTTAGATTAAAAAGAACAAATAATCTTTCCGGTTCCGTCATTGAATGCAAAAAAATACACCATTTCTTGAATGGTGTAGGTTTTTGCATCATCTATTGGTTTCATATCCGGTATTTCAATTCCGGCTCTATCTAACGAAGCTACGGTATATCCAGAGCCAGATTTAGCAAGAATTTTCCCGCGCTCAACTCTCCCCTGTTCCATATGCTTCTCCTTAATTAATCGACCAAATGCAGCGGTGCATTGTAGCCGTTGTTTTCAAATTTATAAGATCGTGCTCCACATCCTGAATTAGCCATTGCCCGGCAGTTTTTGTACTGCTGTCTACATCTATCCGGATCAAAGCGGTTAATCCTGGGTTAAATTCAGTCTGCATCACAAGTTTTTCGCATTTCCTGTTCAGATCCAGCAGTTTCCCCCGTGCCCATCTGGAAGCCTGTATATTACTTTTTGCAGGGATTTTCCCACAAGCGGTATACCAGATATGATTTTCTGGAACGTTATCATCTTTTGCAGAACCAGATCCATAAGGTGTAATAATCTTTACTCCCTTATAAACTGTGCCATTCTGCATATAATTGATTCCTTCTTGTGTTGCTTCCAAAGTAACGGTCTGAATTGCTTCTCTTTCCTGTGCGTATGTGATTCCGATTGCACTGTATTTCCCATTTACGCATTTTAAAGTTGCGCCTTCCAGTACCAGAAGTCTGTCTAGGAAAGCAGCGCACCCTTCATTATCTCTTTCTATATATGGAATTATGATCTTTTCATCAATGCCATATATAGAAAAATCCATATTGGACTCCATAGCACACTGACGCATGATTTCCTCAATGGATTTTTTGTAAAAGCTTCGGTATCCCTTTTCTCTTGCCTTGCATGGAAGAGAGGAGGCAATGATCGTGTACACATCATTTTCCGGCGTGATACGGTTTACATACATGATTCCACTATCGTAGCCATTATGCGTGATCTCAATCTGGTTATCTTCTTCTGCTCTCCAGCTATGCCAGCTGGAAGCGTTATCAAATTCGATTGCCAGGCTGTCGCTTCGTCCACCGCCATTGTCCCGAACGATACAGGATTTCACCTGCACGGAATCTGTAATATCTGTGCCTTGATAATAGACTTCCATTCGACAGCCCTCCTTTTATCTGTTTTTCATTTTTTCCAGGACATTCGCTATAGAGCTGTAAGTCCTGTAAAATGTCTTAATTTCCATCTTCATAAAATCCGGAATGGAAGTATGGGTAATCATTCCAGCCGTAATTACTTTTTCGAGATACGCAGACGGCCCGCCCGGATCGACGCGAAGAAAAAATTTGCAGCAAGCTGTACTCCTTCTGCAGCATCGGTCATACACATGCGTTCCATTACATCCCTCATGTCAAGGCCTTCTGTTTCTTTTTCAACTGCTTTTGCAAAAAGAGCCAGTCCTTGCTTGTAGGAAATCCGGAAAGCAGGCTGAGAGCTCTGATCAATATCCATTGCGGATGTGTAATCCATACCGGTCAGTTTGGTAAAATCATAAATGACTTCTTCAATCTTTTGGTCTCTGGAAAGGATAGGTGTCTCCAGTTTCAGCCTTCCTTTTCCTTCCCTCATGGCTTCATTTGCTTCTTCGCTTTTCTTTTTGATTTCGTCAATTAGTTTATCTCGTTCTTCTCTCTGCTTTTCGTCCATTTTATTATCCTCGCTCTTTTTAAAAATCAAATGCGCGAGCGCTCGCGCATTTGACTGTCAATATTTACTCTGATTATTTCAGCATGTTCTGCACTTCGTCGCTGTAGGTCTTGCCTTTGTATTTGATTACACCGGCCATTGCATCTATAATGGTTACTACGACTCCGTCAACTTCTTCTTCGTATCGCAAGCATGAATATTTGTCTGTACTTCCGTATGGGGATCCTGTTTCAATGTCCCCTTTCTGAGTCTCTACATGAGCACCTACGAGGCGGTACTTCACGCTTTCATGCTCAATAGCACCTCCTGCTACATTATAGCGCTGTCGCACAATGCGGAACTCATGCACATGTTTTCCCGGAGTTCCAAGAAGATCACAGTTCACACCATTATTATGAGTAATGGTGTAATCCATCGCGGAATAGTGGGTTGTGTTCGGCATATCCACATCCATTGCCATTCCAGCAGCTGAAATAGTGGTGGTGTCATTTTTTAATGTGGGAAGTCCTACCTTTGTTACATCTTCTACCACGGTATTTCCGTCGAGAAGTCTGTGGTCTTCCACATTGTTATAAACTCGTCTTGGCATTTCTTTTCCCTCCTTTAATCAGCTGTAACGTCTGCAAAATAAGTAGCAAATCCATCTTCTGTCCAATTTACATCGGCAGTCAGGCTCTTCGCCAGTGGTGTAGCGGTGATTTTAAATGTAAAGCAATAATCTCCGTTCAAGATATCGCTTCTTGCTTCTGTATCTGACTTTAATTCCACTTCCCCATAGGTAAGCATTCCGGAATTAACGAGGGCGTCAAGCCGAGACTGCTCCTGGGACGCAATGTTTTTGATGTCATTTGGTGTAAGTGGCTGGTCCACGTCCACTGCCCGACGCTGCTGAAAGTCGTTGCTCACATAATACAACATCATACGGTTTGTCTCTGCTACATTAACGGAATCTGCAGAACTCTGGTCGTAATCTGCGCAGTGTGCACCCCAGATAGCCCACCGACCTCCTGTATATGCCGCGGAGGCAATTCCGTTCATATTCAGTTTTTTATTGATGATGTCATCATCAAAAATGCGGTCTTTGAAAGCTTCTCCAAGATACAGGTTCTCAATAATTGCACATTCTGTATTGCTTGCGCTCTTATAAGGGATTCCGTCTTGTGCCAGAAGCAAATCCTGAATGTTCGCGGCAGCCAATACAGAGATATGATAAATGCGTCCGTCTGTGCCCTGGATTACAGGGAAATAAACTACCTCATTATCACGGTCATACCCATTAGCTTTGCGGTAGATATTCGCAGTCTCAAATGTCAGCTGTGTACCACCATCTGTAAGCGGAAGGTCTACTCGCATAAATGCATCCCAATGACCATTGATTTTCTTACTGTTCTGATACATTACAGTATGTATTGCCGGAACAGAAGAAAAGCCAGGGCAAAGGATGAACGATGGAATATATTTAGTTGCCGGATATACATTTTTCACTGCATAAATTCCGGTATTTTTTCCAAGTCCGTCAGTAGCTCCGATCACTTCATCTGTAGTGACTTTGCTTGGATCTACACTGTCGTATGTAATTGCCAATTCTTCAGTTCCAAGTGCGCCGCTTGTAATTTCTGCAATTACGATTGTTTCTTTTTCAGAGCTATAGGAAATAGAGTAGTCTTTTCCTTTTACCTTTGTGGCGCTGTCTCCTTTGGTTTTGACAACTACGCTGTCAAGAATGATATTTCCAGCGGCCGGAATGCGGATTCTTCCATTCTCCGGTTTCTTGGAAATATTTCCGCTTTCATCGGATTTGTGCTTTTTCGGATCAAGCACATTGATAAATACAAGCGGTCCTACCCCTTTTGTTTCAAAATGATGGTGGATTGGCTCGCACAGTGTGTAGGATGCCCAGTCTTCCGAATATCCTAAATATTTCTTTGCTTCTGAAATGTCATTGATAAGCATTGGCACATTCACGTTTTTTTCGCCATTTTCTACGGTATGAACCGGTGCGGTGCCAATGTAAACCATGGCTGTCTTGCTTTTTTCGGCTACTTTGGTACCGGCTGCGTTTACATTTCCCAACGCGCCGTGTTTGTATTCTGCCATTTTACTTCCTCCTTATGATAAAAGATTGTGAATCTCTTTGTTTACGCCTTCGTTTGCGTAGCACTCGAAAGTTGCATTGACATAGCCATAGTAGATAGGTCTTTTATCTACTACATATTCTTGGTCTTTGTATAGACCGTATGTCATAGTTGTTTCGTCCAGAAAAAGATCTGTCCCGGGAATAAATCTGTCCCGGATAAGCCCGGTAATGCAATCATCCATCCAGTCCGTCAATGTAAAAAGGCCCTGCTCTGTCCCTTCTTTAATCAGAGACATATCAAGGCCTTTTCCATTTTCTCCAGCGCTGTCTACGAATCCTGGTAATCGTATTCCGGGTTCGTAAACCGAAAAAAGCATACAAACAGCTAATCGCTGTCCCAGCTGCGGTGGTCTGTGGATGTTGTTATATCGGTCAAATCTTTTTTCTTCCATGTTCTTTGCATAGGACTGGTCTGGCATAATCACAATGCCCGGACAGGTGCTTAGCAGATCTTCCTTTACCTGCCCAGTCTGATCCAGTCTTCCGGGAGCCCATGCAAGATAGCACCCTGGCTTTTGCCGGACAATCTTGCTGATATCCATTCTAGGTCCCGGTGCTTTCATTTCCCTGTCGCATAATTCTTTTTCTACCCACTTTTTCAAGCAGGTAAGTCTTTCAGAAGTCCTCATTAATACTCCCTCGGATCCATAGCGGTCAACGTGATATCCAATACACCCATATTATTTGCAACCTCCAAAATCTTCATGGAGCGATTATCAAACATTACATGAGTATTGGGTTCCGGCTCTTCTCCTCCTGGGAAGGTTGCGAGCGGCGTATGCAATAATATGCTCCTGGTATTATTATCCCACGAAATATCGTTTACATTATTATTTTTTCGCTTTAGAGCCTCTTGCTCATCCGTCACGCATATGATCTCGCAGCCATTCCAATAATGTGTTTCTGCAAAATGGTCCTGCCGCATATAACATCTTGATATGTCATTATTAATACGGTCTTTCAGTGACAATCAGATCACCCTTTCTGGGATTTTCCATCTGCTTTTTCCTCTGCCTGGATCGTCTTCTTTGCCTGAGTTTTCTTCTCTTCTTTCGGCAGAAGAACTGCTTTTCCCTGCTCAATAAGGCGTGCGGCATAACTGTCGTTAAATTCTTTCACTTCACCGCATTTAAGAAGTTTTACTTTCATTTCTTACCTCCGGTCTGCTTCTTGATATTTGATTTTTTGGTTGCTTTTGGTGCTGCTTTTTCCTGTGGAGCTTCTGCTTCATCGGATACGATTCCGGACATTACATCTACTTCTGGAATTTCTTCTTCCATGTCAATGTCTTCTTCCTCGTCTGTGGAGTCAATGGACTCTTCCTCTTCCTCGGTTTCCGCTTCTACAAGCGGAATTGCTTCCGCTGCTTCTGAAGCCGGTACAACAGGAAGTTCACCGTGTCCATAAAATTTCAAAGGTACTGTTGCTTTCTGGATTGCACCAGCTTCCAGCAGCCATTTAATTTTATCTTCCGGAAGATCAGACGGAATGAGATCTCCTTTTTTCAGAAGATCCTGTCCGACTCTGACATAATGATTTGCGATATACACTCCGTACACCTCCTTAGAGAACTGTAGCTACAGCCCATCCGGACACATTTTCCGGAATTACTGTCGGGCAGCTTGTAAGGCGGTTCTTGATAGCGTTTCCATCAATGCTGCCATATTTTAACGGAACCTGTTTTTTGATATAGGTTTTGTGTGCTGCATTTGATCCGGTTTCTTCTACCTGGGTTACTGGTCCAAAATAAACCTTTAATGCATCGGAACTTCCTGCAATCAGTTTTCCTGCTGGAATAATTGGCTTAACAGTTCCATCATCATCTACAAAATTTCCGGAAGCACTGTACATCTCTGCTCCATCGCTGTTCCATCCAATAAAGCGAAGTCCGGAGCCTTTGTATTTAGCATTCAGCTCACCCATATTAATATTTCGTCCATCAAAAGTTTTAATATAAGTTTTGTCTTCAAGCATTGAATTAGCTACATCTGGAGCCATCATGATTGTATCTACGTATCCAAGACCATCATATACAAGATCAAAGATCTTCTGCATATCATAGTTGATCTTGGCGCCGGCCTGATTCCATTTTGTGTCCGGAGTGTAAAAATTAGTAAAGTCGTAATCTGCAACCATGTTTGTCTTTAAGCTTCTACCCTCATTAGTGTAATTAAACACAGAAAGCTTTCCAGTCAGCAGAACCTGTCTGACCATCCATTCATATCGGCGCTGACTTGATTTTCTCATGTCAACAAGATCGCGAGCGAGCATTTTTTTCTCACGCTCCTGCGGAGTCATTGCACCAAGGATTTTCTCGCCAAACATGCGGCCTTTCAAGTTCTGGTCTTCAATGATTCTTTCTGGCGCGACCTGACAGAAACCAATTTCACGTGTCTCATATCCATCGCGTCCCATTAATACGCCGCCTGTTCCCGGGCGTACAGTCGGGGCCATAGGTCTGCTTCCTTTCCGATAATCATAAATTGCCTTATCATCCTCAACCGCTCCCATTTCGCGTGCAAAAAAGTCATATAAGACGCTGTACTCTCTCGGCATGAGGTCAATTGCTGCAAGCTGTGCTCTTGTAGAATAAATATCTGCCATTTTCTTTCTCCTCCTTGTATTACTCTCCGGTAATCGAATTATCGAAGGTAGTTGTAGTTTCTTTCACATCAAACACAATATCCTGCTTGCGAAGAACAACCTTGTGTGCTGCGGTTAATGCCGCTCCGGCTGCAAGAGTGACACGGCCACTAACAAAGCGTCCCTTGCGATAGGCTGCCGCGTCTTCTGCCACTGCTGTCTCACCGCTTCCAGGTGTGCTGCCGGTGTCAACGCCCTCCTTCAGCACAACAAGCATATTGGTGTCAGCCACATTTGCTGTTGCTGCCGGAGAGTATAAACCTGTGCTCTCGCGGTACATTACTGTGCCGCTGGCAATGGTTCCATTTCCCGGCTTACATGGGATGGAAATAATTTCAGCCCCCTGTGGGTCTGCAAGGAGCTGGTCGTATGCCTTAGATCCGATTGTGCTATAAAGCTCACTCATTTTGTTTTTCCCTCCTTAAAACATTTTAGAAGTGCTGTCTCCGCTGTACATTTTCGCGAACTCAGCAATTTCCTTGGCATTATCCTGAATTTCTTTTTCCTCTTCAGCAGCGCTGCTGGCAGGTGTTCCGCCGCCTACGTTCTGTGCTGGGGCTGTCTCTTTCTGCCGATTCTGGATAAAGGTATTGCCTTTTTCCTTCATGGCCGCTACCAGCTGTTTCTGAAACTCCATAGCGGATGTTCCGTCTGCCTTCGCCTGTGCTGCCATCTCTTCATAGCCCGGCACAGTCAGTGCGTCAATATCATCCAGTCTTGCGCGCTCAGAGTCAATTGCGCTCTGGCGAATCTGCGCAAATAAATCCGGATTTCCTTCCTTCAGCTGTTCCAGTGTCATGTCTTTGGGTTCCATAGGATTTTCCTCCTTGTTTGTGATTTTATTTTCAGGCAGCCCTCCGGAAGGAGTACTGTTACTGACATTATTAGTTAGTTCTGTAGGCTTCTCAATTCCGTTTTCAGGCACTTTTTTTTCGACCTGAATATTTCCCGGAACGGTCTTATAAAGGCTCTTCATGGCTGCCATTTCGCGATCACTGACACATGCTGCGATCGGAGTTTCGGTAGATTTTTCAGCCTTTAAAACTTCATCCGCAAAACCATATTCAACAGCCTGTTCAGCTGTAAACCATTTTTCTTCATCCATCCAGTCTTTAATCTTTTCTTCTGGCTGTCCGGTTTTTGTCATGTAGAAATTTCGTGTATTCTGCTCGATGTTTCGCAGACGTTCAATGGTATGCTCCATTTCGTTTGCATTTCCATATGCCATGCACCAGGGATTGTGAATCATGTATTCACTTCCTTCGGCAATCGCTACATGTGCACCTGGAATACTTGCAATCATGGTAGCTGCACTGGCGCATAGTCCCTCGATTCTAATGTTAATTTCATCGAATCCGGCATTTGCTAAAATAGATCTCATGGCCACTGCTTCGGTGCATACGCCTCCTGGTGAGTTAATGCGGAGTAACAATTTGGTTGCACCGTCTTTTTTCACAGCCTCAATTGCCTTTTTGAAGATAGAAGCGTTTTTGTCTTCTGGATAAAAATAATTCCAATAACTAGGTACATCTCCAACAATTTCTCCATACAGCATCACTTCCGCAGTATCGTCGCTCTCAGCGGACATCTTTACACTATAACCTATTTTAAAAATATCCTTCGGTACCATGAGGTAAACTGCATTTTCATTCACATCTATTCCCCCTTACTCTTTTTCTTTGTTCTTTGTATTGTCAGGCTGTTCCAGTAAGCTTGTAAGCTCTTGTGCTGCTGCAACCTCTTTCTTTCGCTGACGTATATTTGCAGCCCAGTCATTGCCGTTATACTCGGCTGCTTCCTGCTCCTGGGTGGTGATATTGTTTGCAATTCTTGATTCTGCAGCGGCAACCTCTTTCTTAGGATCCACATGTCCCATACTTGCCCCCATCCATACACAGCCGCACCAGGCCTGGCGGACTGCCGGATCATCAAAAAAACCGGGCGCATCAATACGACCGGTTGCTACGGCTTCAGAAAGCCACTGCTCATATATGGGTTGGTTGAAATCATCATTAAATCTGGTTCTATACACCTTTACGGTGCGCCAAAAATCAAGAAGCGCAGCTCTCGCAGCGGTGTAGTTGCTTTCATACTTTTTCGTTAAAACCTCTTTGGGGATTCCCATTGAGGAAGCGATAACCGTAATACAAGTGTTTACAAATGTTTCGAACTGTGAATTGCTTCTCAGTGGATTTACCGTTTCAATTTTCTTTCCTGGTGGAAGGCTGTATACGGCGCCAGGCGCAAGTTCCAACGAAATATTATCGTCTGTAACTTTATCCTCTTTGTTTACCGCATCTTGCATTCCAAAAGATCCATCATCTTGATCGCTTGTGATAAAGCATGTAAGCATTGCTGACACCACATTTGCCGCCAGTTCAGCATTCATATATCTAGTAAACTGTTTTAACTGCTCAATTTCCGCAGCCACAAATGGGATGCCGCGGCATTGTTCTGGCCGCTCATATGTCATTACGTGCAAGATATTTGGATAGCCAGTGTCAGCTCCAAAAGCGTCTATCGCTGTCCATATCAGCTCGCTGGAATCATTCTCTGCAATCGGGCTTCGGCTCGCCACATGATACCGTATTACAGTACCTTCCTGATCTGTTTCCACGCCGTCAACAATCCTGCCTCCGCTGTCCGTTGCAGTTCCTTCACTGTCACCGGAAGAATCCGGATTACATATGCGGTCAGCTTCCAAGAGCCGGATTGTAGTCTGGTATGGGGTTCTCTTGTTTTCTTTCATGCCGAAAAGCGCGAACACGTCGCCTGACATGAGCATGGAAAGAAATGCGAGCTGCTGTATGCCATAAAAATTCTGTCTTCTGGTAGCATCACACATTGTGTTCCCAGCCCAAAGCCGAAACTCTCTGGCAATTGCCTTTTCTGCTTCTTCCCTTGCTTCGTCTGTCATTTCTAGATAATCGCCGTCAATTTTGGGTTTTGGCAGGATTCCCCAGCCAACTACCGAAGTAGTCAGAGTTTCGGGTCCGCTTCTTGCCAGTCCGCCACCAGCATATAAATCCCTGGCGCGCTTGCGAAGCGTGGAAGAATATAAGTCAATGTTATCTTCCGCATTTCCTGCGTCAATAATCCATCCTACCATGCTGTTAAGTGTCTGGCTGGCTCCGTGGCTGCCGTAACTCATTCGGGGGGCTGAAGCCGATTGTCTGGATCCTGGTATACTGTGCTGTGGTACCAGTTCCACTGCATTATTCTTCTGTTTTGGTTCTTTCTTCTGTTTCTTTTTTTTGCTCATTTCAAAGCTCCTTACAGATCACGCGGCACAAAACGTCCCACATTTCCGCTCCTTATGTTTCCGGATAATGACTCTACCAAGTTTGAGTAATACTTGGTAAGATCAAGCAAATCCTGTATGTCAAGCGCTGTGAATTCCCGCGTACCAACACGATAACTTTTTGCCTGTCCATTTAGCAATTCTTTCGTTGCTACCTTGCACAATTTAAGCATTTCTTGCGCCTCGGTTAATGTGTATGCGTTTCTTGCCATTTCTGCCTCCTACTCCTATACCTGAATACCTGGACTTACAATATGCCTCTGTTTTCGTTTTTTTTCTTCTTTTTTTGTTATAACTTTTGGCTCTTCTATTCCGTAAATTAGTTTTTCTAATTTATCAAAATGCCAATTGAAATAGCGATATGCCGCACGAGCGTAATTCCGACAGTCAAGCGGTTCGTTACGTTCATATATCTTATCCCATGTTACAACGGTTCTTCCTCGCTGACGGTGTATTACCATTTGTTCGGATATAAGCCCCTTAAAATACTCCTTGTCATATCCAGCGCGATAATCAATAGGGAAGTGCATGTAATTTGGCCCCGGTTCTTCAAGTCCCGCCTCATACATGATTGCGCCTTTTCCATCATCGACACCGATAATAAATTTAATTCCCTCTGACTGTTTTGCTTTTTTCATCTGGCGGCAATATTCCTTGCCCTCGCCGCCCTCACCTTTGACAGCCCAAATACGTTTCGTCTGTCGTTTAGCGCATTCTTTGTAGACATCCATGGTAAAGTGTCCACCTGAATCCATAAAAGTTGCAAGGGCTTTCATCTTCATGCCGTTTTTCATTTTCCACTCATGGTCGAGAAGTAAATCTACTTCTTCCCATACTCCCGGAGAGTCTGCCCTTCCTGGAATGATTCCCCGATTGATTCCCCAGCTCTGTCCGTTACGGTCCCAGCCTACAACCTCATATTCCAATCGGTTGTCCTGTGTATCAATTCCCATTGTGAGAAGCAATACTCCGGTAGGCACTTCGGCATTATAATGTTCGCGGCGATTGTAAAGTTTTTCGTCCAATCCTTTATTGGTGTGTACTTCCCAACACTCACCAAGAATGGTGTTGTAGAAGGTCTTTAGCATCTCCGGATCATTCTTTGATTTCAGGAATTTATATATAATGTCCTTCCAGTCGGACCAGGGGGACATAAAAGCATTCAGTCTAAACGAACGAATCCCGTTGTTTAGTGCTGCTGGATTCTTGGAAACCCATTTCGCCGGAAGTCTCTTTGCAAGATGTTCTGGAATTTCCCGCTTGCAAGTTGGACACTGCCACGTAACCTTTAATACGTGATAGTCGTCGTTTCCTTCTGCGTCTTTGAAGTCCTCTTTTTCAAAATGGATATCAGAAAAACGAATAAAATTAAAGGTATGGCAGTGAGGACATTCAGTGTGCCACTCTTCCTGCGTGCCGTTCATGTAATCTTTTTCAATCTTGCTTCGCCCCTTTATCGTCGGCGTAGATGTCTTCACGATTTTACGGTTGTGTCTAAATGTTTCAGTTCTACGTTCTGCCAATTCCTGAGGATCTCCCTCAGTTCCTGCGCTTGCTGGGAATCTATCTGTTTCATCCATAAAAATATATCGTACCGGCTTGCTGGCAAGATCAGCCGGGCTGTTGGCTCCAATGATTGCCAGAGAACCGCCGGGAAATGTTTTCATGGTAATCGTGTTTGCAGTATCGCGGCTGCGCGCCTTGAATACCTTTTCTTTCAATGTGGGACAGGCCTGGATCATCGGCGCAATACGACGCTTGGAATAGTCCTCTGCGACCTTGTCTGTGGGCTGTATGTATAACATAGGTCCTGGATCATTATCAATGGCGCAGCCCATCATATTAAGCTCGATTTCGGACTTTCCTACCTGGGCGGATGCCATTATTACAATCTGCCAAATTCCAGGTTGCGTGAAACTGTCCATGATTTCGCGCTGATAGGGCGCGCGGTCAGTGCGCCACGCTCCAGGCTCAGCGCTGCTCTCCGATACCAAAATGCGGTTTTTGTCCGCCCATTCTGATACCGTCTGAGCCTCCGGTGGATGGAACATATGAAAAGTGTACCGGGCGAGTTCTCCTAAAGCACTCAACTGTTACACCTCCTCTTCGTCCTCCCCCTCGCTCTCTTCCGCATTGCCATCTGCCGCATAATCTGGTAAAGGCGTGTCGGAGATACCTGTTAATGTTTTTCGGATTTCTTCGTCAATGATACTGGATATTACTTCTACGTTGTCCAGCATTTGAAGCATAGGGGCGAGTTTACTGGGAAGATGAAGCATGTTTTGCGTTACTGTGTTTGCAATATCCCCCCATAAGCGCCGCACGTCTTGTACATCAATTAACTGTCCGCGCATTCTGGCGACTTCCAGCTCTGTTTTCTGGGTTTTTACAACTTCATGTTTGGCTTTTACTTCATCAAGATCGTATGCTGCGCTTGCTTCTGCTGCAACATTGTACTCTACCCATTTTTGTACAAAAATAGAGAGGTCGTATTTGCCTCCCTCTCCTGCAACAAATAATTTCTTGCCTTCCGGCAAGTCCCTGTCAATATCGTATAATCGCCTATAGGTGTAGCCTGCTATAGTGGCAAGCTCTTTTTTTGTCATGCTAACGCCCATTAGCGGCCACTCCTCATTAACTGCATAAATTCATGTTCGGTACGTTTTTCCATATAATCCATGATATCTTTCTGTACATCCGGTTCGCTTCGGTTAAGTGGCATCTGTGGAATTGCAATGCCTTTTACCGGAGCAATTGGAAGCCTTGCTTTTCCCCTTCTGGTAAAAGCAATACCATTTAGCTTCGGCGCGTCAAAATTTCTAAATGGTGGCATTCCGCCGTAACTGCTTACTTGCGGTGGAAGAACACTCTGTCCAGATTTTACAATTCGCGCTTTCACGCGGTATTTTCTTTTTGTGCTATTCCATCCATGTGCTCCCCCGCTGGCTCTGTATGTCTTACCGATGGTCTTTCTCACGCCTCGAATCGGGATAATGCAGCCAACTCCTCCGACGCCTCCTGCAGTAACTTTAGTTCCTTGAATATCGTTAGAAATATCTTTCGGTCTAACATGATATTGCTTTGGAAGGTCTTTTCTCAGGATCTGGCGCACATGACCACCTGTCCTGGAAAAGATTCTGTACATTACTCTTTCAAATTGTTCCTGTGTTGCTACATGCCGAATGCGTTCTATTTCTTCGGCCAGATCAGAAGCATCAATTTCCAGCCTCCATCCTGCGTTTGCCATCTATACCACCTCTTTTATGGCATAAAAATAGGCAAGTGACGTTTTTATCACTTGCCTTTCTCATTTATTACATGATACCATATTACAATATTTCACTTGTCATTTCAACACATTTTTTCAAATATTATGATTTTCTTCTCCAGAAACATTTTCTGTGGGCGAAACATAGCGCTCCTTCCACTCTACGGCAGCCATGCAGGTTGCATTTTCAACACACTCTTTTGCTTGCTCCAAGGCGCGACGCGTCATGTTTAGTTCTTTACGGATTTTTATATCTGGCATATTCCGCATATATTTTAAAATTACAAAAGATCTCATGCTTGGACTTTTAATGCTGTGAAGAATTTCATTTGCAGCTCTTACGGTGTCTGCATAGGTATTACACATTGTCGCATAATCTTCATCAAGCTCTGCCAATTTAGCGAAAGCTTCATCAAGACCTTTGGCTGTTCCGCTGCCACCGGATGATCCTTCCAGTCTGGCAGATATATTTATCATTCTATCCTGCTGCCACTGTTGCATATCCTCAATTCGTAAAATATCCTGCATGGCATACAGTACGCTTGCGAGAGTATTGATGTCCCTGTTCCAAACTTGTGTTGGTTTCCGCTCTTCGCTAACCGGTACCTGTGTACTATTATTTTCCATGATATCATCCCCTCCCCGGAAAAGCGCGAGCGCTCGCGCTTTTCGCTTCAGTTATAGCCGATAAAATCAAAAATACTAATCTGTGCCCGAAATTCTTCAAGTCTTTTGGTTGCAGCTTCATACATTTTTCTATCAATTTCAAATCCAACATAAGATAAACCATTTTCCTCGTAAGCGATAAGGGAGCTTGCACTCCCCACATGGGTGTCCAGGACTGTCCCCCCCTCCTTTATGTATCGTTGGCATATCCAGCGATACAGGTTTACAGGCTTCTGTGTCTGATGGATGCGTTTTTCATTCATGCTCTTGTTGCCTTGTTGAATCCAGCCCTCGTTTATACTTTTTCCTTGCTGCATTCCATTCCACATGTACCGGAATAGCCTTACGCTATCGTGGAAACTGCACGCTGCTATTTCGCAATCAGAAAAACTTGAATTGCCGTTGCACTTATCCCAGATAATCCTTCCTGGTGGAAAATTGTAATCAAAATAGTTGCAACCCCATATGATCTGATTCTTGGAAATTCTGAATAGTTGATTGAAATACTCTTTTGATGGAGGTTTCCATGTGTCCATCTTTTCATATTCAACTCTTTTTACTCCAATGGGGCTTGTCTCGTTTCCATAAAATTTCCTTTTCTCCGGTCCGCTGAAATACGGTGGATCTACAACAGCCACATCGAAATAATTGTCCGGGAAGTCTGGAAGATAGCTCATGCAATTACCATAAATAAACCGTCGATCCATTTTCAGTCCTTCTTGTTTTTATTTTTAATTGCTACTGAACAGTATATGGAACGCGCAATAATGCCAATTATAACTCCTAATGCAAATTCTATTAAAATATCAATCATTATTCTTCATCTCCTCCAGCTTTCTCTCAGCTTCCTCGTGGGTGAGAAATACTATTCTTCCAATATCTTCTAAACGGTAGCAACTTTCTCCCATATCTTCTTTGCCTATTGCGTCAAACCTTACAGCACGTTCATTTTTGTAACAGAGAAAATGAATTTCTGAAACAGTCATCGGAATAATCGGTTGCTTGGCTCCGGCATTCACTCTATAAACCGTGTCTCCAACCTTGCACGGCAGTCTCACAAGCAAGCCCTGTTTTTCTGCTTCTTTGTAAGATTTCAATTCTTCCAACAGTTCTGCAACATCTTTCAACCAATACAATTCTCCATCTTCAAAACAACATCCATAAATATTTTGATGATACGGGTAACCGACCGCTTCCTTCCCACTGATATAATCTCTTAAATCCTCGCCAGTTCCACAGACTATGCGTTTATGCTTATCATCCATATGTATGAAATTTTCGTGGTCTGCATAGCAATCGCCTACAGTATCCTGACTGGCAACACATCTAAGTGCTTTTATCATATCGTCAATTGTTAATCTCTCCATCTACTTCACCTCTTCCAATTGACTTTCTGTGGCATTTGCAAGCAATAACATTGATTCGATAACTTTATCTGTTAATGACATTCTGTATTTGTTATTTGCAAAATACTTAACGTGAGCTATTGCTTCTCTAAGTTTCTTTTCATCTTCCATTACATCTGATGCTTCCAATAGTTTTGTATTGCTTTTATAAGTAATTGTTTTATCATTATAAAAATTCAACACGTTGGGAATCGGAATATTAATAAGATTTAAGTTACGACTATTAGACCATGTAAATCTTTGTAATTTCGCCATTTTTAAAAGACTCTCGTATTCTTCCTGCGTTCTCACAATCACGCTCTTTCCTACTAAATTATTCATCTTTTCTTACCTCTTTTCTGCAAAAACGCTCCATACTGCGCCGGACTGATGATAGTATCTTTCTCTCTGGTAGCCTGTCCGTACCCAGTTCTTCCATTCTTTTTATTTTCTTCTTTCGTAAACATGGTTGAAATGTCTTTGCTCATCCGTGTTCCTCCACTTGTCCCGATTCTTCTAACCAATTTTCAACACATGGTAGACAAATATAGCAGCTGCACCAACCTTGTCCTTCTACTATTGCTTTTTGTTTTAACATTCTTTCGCCTTTAGGTATCTGTTTTTCACATACGCAGCATAAATGAGAAACCCTTATTTTTACGATTTTTTCTGTCAGATTTGATTCCGAACCATCCATATCCCCTGCAAATATCTGGCTATCAATATACATTTCTTCTGGATATTTCAATCAACTCCATCTCCTTCCATTTATTACAAATTCCTTAATCTTCCTTGTACGGTTCCGGGAGCGGCATCCAGGCATTAATGCTATCACCTGCATAGTATTGTGCTGTTTCCAAATTATACCAGCCATGACCGATTGGATATCCCAGCACCGTTCTTCTGCAGCAACCGTATCCTGCCATACGAACTCTTATTCCATTTTTAAAGGTCACAATATACGCTCCGTCTTCTTCCGGTAGTCTCTCTGTGACTGGAATCCACCCATTTTCTTTCTCGTCCTCTTCCAGATCATCCAGAAGACTATTTACGATATCCAGCGAACTCCCCGGCAATCCTTCCTTGTACATCGTCTGTTTCTGTAGTTCCTGTTTATACTGCAGCAATCTTTCTTTTATCCTCATTCTTATCGCCTTTTCTTTATATATAATCTTCAAATCGAGGTACACTATCAAATACTGCCCTCATATTCACCCACCGTTGTAATCTCCTAACTGGATCAGACGGCTTTGTGTTTTGCTTGTTGTATATCATCACATACGGCCAATATCCTAAATCTCTAAGCGTATATATCCTTTCCAGATCTTGTTCAATCGTCGTGTTGAAATTTACAAGCACATACACCGGAAGTTTCCGCTTATCCCATCCAAGTATTTCTTTTACCTCCTTAAACTTTGGAAGAATAACCTCTCTGTCTTCGTATCTATCCCAGGCAAAATGTACTTGCTTCACTTTTATTTGCTTTAAATGCTCTGTTTTTTCAGCATCCATGATTCGGATATCACAGCCTTGTGAAAAATCTACCCATGCCTTGCTTTCTATCAGTTGAATAGACAACTCTTTCCATGCTTTGCAGGCAAACATGTTAGGATCAAGTAAAACTATGTTTTTCTGTCCATTCCAAAATTCACTTAGATTAGCGACTTTTACACTTTTCTGCCCTTCTTTATCCTTGACTATGCAGAAATTGCATCCTCTAGAGCGTGTTTGAAAAATAAAAGTTGCACAAAACATATATTCGTTTACCCTTT
>ENA-ORUU01000390-ORUU01000390.1-human-gut-metagenome-genome-assembly--contig:-NODE-390-length-36351-cov-7.07508_pt1 | contig 36351 bp, 39 predicted proteins | sample MGYA00242085_ERZ509221 | MGnify/ENA primary metagenome ERZ509221 (study PRJEB26280, sample SAMEA2338809) | human gut metagenome | biome: human gut; feature: human-associated habitat; material: faeces... | reverse complement strand
CTGAACTTCACAAGTGCTTTGAATGGGATGATAGTGTGGCAGCAGAACGATACCGATTGCAACAGGCAGGAAATGTATTGAGGATGTTGGTATTTACTCCAAAAACAAGTGAAGAACAGCCGGTGCGATGTTTTCACATAACTACGGAGAAAAATACATATCAGCCGACACAGCAATTCCTTGTTCAAGAAAACGAGTATCAGAGTCTTTTGAAAAAGGCATTGAATGAGTTAGAAACATTTAAACGAAAATACCATACACTTTCCGAATTGGAACAGGTATTTGAAGCGATTGAAAGCATTTAACAACTGAATATCTGTTTAATGGTAGGTATAGTTGTTGGCTTGATTTCCAGCGATCAAATTTTAATTCAAAAAACAATAGCGAAATAGATTATAGGAAAGGAAAAAACAGAACATCGCAAACATTCAAGTCAATACCTACGCCTATCATTGGCAGGAAACAGCTAAGTAAAATTCAGTATAACTTAGAAAAGTAAATAACAACATAGGATAACGAAAAAAACAGTTTGACCGTCTTGTTGGTTGCAATAGCAACTGAAACCACACTTTACGAATGAATAGGACAGAATAATGAAGATTACGAAACCGAAGAATAGAAGAGCATATAAGAAAACAGACTATTGCAACGAACTGGGCGGTCAAATAGAAAATCATACAAGAGGGATATAAAAATGAAAAATGAAGATGTAATTGAATTAAAGCCATTAGGAAATAAGTTTATGGAAGTAACCATAGTAGGGGATAGTGATTTAGTCCTTAATAAAATGAATGATGTCAATGCAAAGCAGTTGATTGATAAGAGAAAGGATAAGGCAAAAGACACTACAAAACCTAATACGTGGGAAGAAATCATTACCTCTATGCACTGGTATAACGGAAAACCTACCGATTTTTCAGAAAAAGGTCTTGCAAAAGCATTAAAGGAAAATGCGCCTTGCATTACTGATTTTGGGTTGAAAAAATCTTTCGGAGACGCTGTAGTTCGCGCCGAGATCGACAAGTACAAGACAAAATTTGATGCAAACGTGAACATGGTGGATAAAAGCGGTTTAGTTCCGATTAAATTTGCAGAGCATTTTATTGATGAGAAATTGATGTCTCCAAAGAAAGGAAGTCCAGTGCTTGTTCATCTAAATCGATTTACTGGATGGAGCGCAACATTCACAATTTCTTATATGGAAAATGTATATTCTGCGGAACAGATTATCAATATCATCAATATTGCAGGATTTGGACTTGGAATTGGAAGTGGCAGAACGAGTGGTTTTGGAAGATACCATGTAGAAAATGTAAGGGCGGTGTAAAGAATGATCGCAATTAAAGCACGATACTTAAAGCATGGAGAAGCCATCGGAAAAGACTATGTTTTTGCTTGCAACTTCCTTCCGAAACTTGGAGATATTGTAAAAGCCGGAAAGGCAAAGGCGGTTGTGACGGAAGTAGATACATCAGATGGTGCGGTTTACAAGTACGATGGGGAATTAAGAGTAGTAGAAGAAATGGAGGAATAGATAAATGAAAGAGGAATTACTCAATATTGCCATGCAGTCTTTATCAGATGATGATGTGAAAGAAATTGTAAAAGATAAGTTTAAAAAGATGATGGAAAAAGCAGTAGAGGATGCTTTTCGGTGGGGAGATGCGGAAAAAGCAATCAAAAACAAAGTTACAGAGGTTATGGTTCCGTATATCGAAAAATATGACTTCTCCGAATATCTTCCTAAGCTGGATTCGGTTTTGACGGAAATTGTTAATTCTGATGCTTGCATGGGAAATAAAACAATCCTTGAAAATTTTAGAGATTTGATGATTGAGCCAGAGCAAAAAGAAATCAAAGTAACTGATTTGTTCAAAATTTGGAAAAAGCGGTGCGAAAAGGAAATTGATACAGATGGATTGGAAATTGATTACGATGATGGAGTTTCTTATTCGTGTGTAGACTGCGAAATGAGCGTAGAAGAACTTGATAAACCGTCATGGGGAAATGTACAAAGAGCAGTAATTACATTTCAAAACGAGCACGATGAATCACTTAATATCGAAATTCCTATTTCGAAATGGGCGCGGGATAGTGGAAAAGAAAAACCGTATACACTTTCATTAGAAAACGATTTGATGATTTCATCGTTGAGGTATATGGATGATTTCAAGATATTACTTATGCGTCTTACTAGAGCAAGAACATCAATCATTATTGATAAAGATTATGATACTGATGATATTTTTCCGGAAGCAGAACCAGAATCAAGTTTTAGTTAGTAGAAGAGGAGGAATAAATTATGTCAGAAAATACACAGGTGGTAACGCAGAATACAGGAACAGTAGCACAGAAACCAAAGACATTTGATATGGCTTTAATGGAGAAACTGGATAGCGTGAATGACGCACTTCCGAAAGATTTTAATAAACAGAGATTCGTGCAGAATACTCTTGCGCTGATCCACGATAACCCAAAACTCATGGAGTATAAGCAGTCGGAGATTATGTCCGGCTTGATGAAAGGTGCTACGCTGGGATTGGACTTCTTCAACAAAGAAGCATACCTCGTTCCATATGGAAGCCAGTTGAATTATCAGACGGATTATCGTGGAGCAAAGAAACTCGCAAAGAAGTATTCTATCCGTCCAATCAAGGATATTTACGCAAAACTTGTTCGTGAAGGTGATGAATTCGAAGAAGTTATCGAAAACGGAGAGCAGGGAATCAACTTCAAACCAAAGGCTTTTAATGATGGAAAGATTATTGGCGCATTTGCAGTGTGCTTATTCGCCGATGGGGGAATGGTATACGACACAATGAGCCTTGCAGACTTGGAGAACACAAGAAAATCCAGTAAGGCGAGCAATTCTCCGGCTTGGAAGAATTTCACGGGAGAAATGTATAAAAAAACAGTTCTGCATAGACTTTGCAAGCACATTGAACTTGATTTTGAGAATCCGACACAGCAGAGCAATTTCATGGCAGGAATGGAAATTGAAACAGATGTAAGCGAGATTGCACACAGAAAAATCGCAGAAAACGAAAATTCACAGCCATTTGAAGTTGTGGCAGACGTGGAAGCGAAAGAAGAACCAAGTTTCGTGACGGAGGGATAGAAAATGAGAGTAATTAGCCAGGATGGAATGCAAGATATTCCGTATAAGAAATTTGTATTTTCAATTACAAAAGACAACAGGATCGTAGCAACGATAGGTTGTACTGCTCCTCCAACAGAATTGTATATGTCATCAGTTGCAAAATATTCTATACAAGAAAAAGCCATGAAAGCAATGGAAATGTTGAGAAGTGCTTATACAGGGATGCCAGTTGTTTTTCAAAATATAGAACCTTCAGAAAAGTTTAGGGAATTACTTGAAATAACAAAAACGAACGGAATTATCACAATCACAGATGATAAAAAGTCGAAAATCGAATATGTCAATAATGTGATTTTTCAGTTTCCGAAAGATGAAGATGTGGAGGTATAGTATATGAAATTACATTTTTACATTTTGAAAGGACTATACGGAAGTAATCCAAAACTCACATATTCTGAATGTGAAGTGGACGAAAAGCCAAAAACTTATAAACCGATAAGCAGATTCCCGGACGGATATTTTAGTTCGTTCGTTAAAAAAGAAGATGTTGCGAGTTTAATCGGAGGAAACGTAGTTGTCTTAGAAGAAAAAGATGATAAGAAAGCAAAAGAAATATTTGCACATTATTTTGATCGAGCCATTGATCTTAAGAAAAGTGAAATAGATAACTTGGAAAAAAGTTAAAAGCTATTAACGAATTTGGGGATGTATAGCATGGACGAAGCAGAGAAAATAAAGATTATTGCCGAACATTACGGATATGACTCGCAAAGCAGACAGTGCATTGAAGAGATGGCAGAATTGACACAAGCCATCAATAAGTGGTGGAGAGTTTGCGGAAACGGTCAAAGGACTGAGAAAAGTATTGCAGAGTGCAGAGACAATTTGGTTGAAGAAATTGCGGATGTGCAGATTATGTTATGGCAGATCGAATACCTGCTTCTTTCTACACCGGAAGTAAATCAGATGATTACACAGAAATTGAACAGGCAGTTGGAAAGGATTAAGAGAGAATGGTTGAATTTGAACAATTAAGCTTTTTAGACGATGAAAAACCTTTATTCAAAATTAAAAATCCCATTATGTTGATTGAACTTTTTGCAGGAGTTGGAAGTCAAGCAATGGCACTTAGAGATTTAGGAGCAGATTTTGAACATTACAGAGTGGTTGAACTCGATAAGTATGCTATTAAAAGTTATAACTCAATTCATGGAACAGAATTTCCAAAAATGGACATTACCCAAATTCATGGTTCAGATTTAGGAATTGAAGATGTAGAAAAGTTTACATATTTGATGACATATTCATTTCCATGCCAAGATTTATCAGTTGCCGGGAAACAAAAAGGAATGGCAAAAGACAGTGGTACAAGGTCTGGATTGTTGTGGGAAGTGGAACGATTGTTGAATGAAGTTGAGAATTTGCCACAAGTGCTGCTTATGGAAAATGTGCCACAGGTTCACGGAAAGAAAAATATAGAAGATTTTCAAAACTGGATATCATTTCTTGAAAGTAAAGGCTATTCGAATTATTGGCAAGACCTAAACGCAAAGAATTATGGAGTTGCACAAAATAGAAATCGTTGCTTTATGGTTAGCATTTTGGGAGATTGGAAGTTTACATTTCCAGAACCAATAGAACTAAAAAGAGTAATGAAAGACTATTTAGAAGATGTAGTAGATGAGAAGTATTACATAAACAATGAGAAAGCGCAAAAGCTGATACAAAAACTTATTGACAATGGAACACTTCAAAATACAATTCCTACAGACGGACAGACGGACAGACGGACAGACGGACAGACGGACAGACGGACAGTTGACGGAACTGTCAATAAGCCAAAGGCAAGAGCAATTGGAAATTGTATCAAAGCAAGGTATGATGCCGGTATCAGCAATTTGCGGTCAGACGGAAACTGTGTTGTTGAAAGCAATAGACTTGTCACTTAACAACCCAAAAGAAAAAGATATTTCTAATTGTATTTTGTCTCATGTTTCAAAAGACGGAAATTCAATAGGGAAATATGCATCATTAAACAACGGAGTGATTGAATGCAAGATGTAAAGGTTATAGGTTCATTTGAAAGCAAGTTTGAGAGTACGAACCGAATTTATGACGAGGGGTGGTGTAGTCCAACATTGAGTACAATGCAAGGCGGAAATAAAGAACCGAAAATTTTACAAGCTAGTTCGATACGAATGGTGCGAACGGAAGAGGGCAAAGCATTGAGAAAACAATATGAAAACCACGAATTGCAACACGGATTTAATGAATATCGAGAGCCGGAGTTAAGGAAAGACGGAGTGACTAATACATTAAGTACGGTTCCAAAAGATAATTATGTTTGCGTTGCTATGCGTGGCAGAAATCCGGAGAATCCATCAGACAGAACGTCAGGAGTACATACAGAGCAATGCTTGGAAATAAATCAAAACGGAACGAGTAATACGCTCACAAGCGTTCAGAAAGACAATCTAGTGATGCAAACCAATAATTGCATTGATATACAATACAGAATACGAAAACTAACTCCGAGAGAATGTTGGAGATTAATGGATTTCAAAGATTATGATTTTGAAAAAGCACAAGAAGTAAATTCAAATACACAGTTGTATAAACAAGCAGGGAATTCGATTGTGAAGAATGTGCTTGTTGCAATATTTGGACAAATGATTGATGGAAAGGAAAATGTTTACAAGGAGGTGGTCTAATGCTTATGAAATGTATAAATTCTGGTAGTAGTGGTAATGGATATGCACTCATTTCAGATGATGAAGTTCTACTAATAGAATGTGGAGTTCCGTCGAAAGAAATGTTGCGTGCGATTGATTATCAGACAAGTAAAGTTGCCGGATGCCTTATCTCTCATGAGCATGGTTAAGGCGACCATGCAAAGTACACCAAGCAGTACATGAAATACGGGATCAATTGTTATGCATCTGATGAAGTACAGGAACGGATTGAAACAATCTACGGAGAAAAGACAGTTGGAATGAACCGGATGCACGTTACAAATGTAGGTTCATTCCAAGTGATACCGTTCCAATCACCGCATGATGGAACAGAGTGTGATGGATTCTTTATTAAACATGAAAAAATAGGTTGCTTGCTATTTATTACGGACGCGGAATATTGCAAATACGATTTCTCTAAAATAGGTATCAACCATGCAATGGTTGAGTGTAATTATTCCGAGGATTACTTAGATGTGGAAGAAAATCAAGGAAAATCAAATCATGTACTTCAAGGACACTTGGAATTGCAAACGTGCAAAAGACTCATACAGACGATTAATAGTCCAGTGCTAAGAAGTGTAGGCTTATTGCATTTAAGTTCACAGAATGGAAATCATAAGCGATTCAGAGAGGAAATAGAAGAACTGGTTGACTGTGATGTGGATGTGTGGGTAGCAGAAAAAGGGATAGAAAGGGAATTACGGTTAGAACCGTTTTAGGTGGATTATGGAAAGATTAACGGAAAGAAAATACGGAGAAATTGTCTCTGTAAAAAACGAAGAAGGCGGAATAAGTTGTAGTTCGTTTTGCAATGATTGTTCGCAAGGTACAGGAAACTGTATATATGTAAAAGAAATGGTAGAAAAACTTGCAGAATACGAAGATTTAGAGGAACAAGGAAAATTTCTGAAACTTCCATATAAGGTTGGAGATAAGGTATACATGATATGTGAAAGAGAAGTAATTCCATTTAAAATATCTTCTTTAATGATTTGTGAAAATTATATATACATAACTGTTAAATATTCAGGAAACGATGAAAATCTTAAATTTTGGGAAATTCGTATTTCCGAAAAAGATATTGAAAACAGATTGTTTTTCACAAAGGAAGAAGCGGAAAATTTCGTAATAACTTCGGGAAAGGACAGTGAAAAACAATGAAAGAAACATTAAAAGTCAAAGATATTCTTTCGCATTGCGAAGAATCTGCGAAAAAGTGCAGAATTTTAGCAGATAAGGCAATCGAGAATGTCGGTCATGGAGAAAGTGAAGAATCAGCGATTGGGGCGTGTGCGTTCTTCATGCAGGAGCAGAGAATGTATCGGCAGATTATACCGGACATTATAAAAGAGCTTGCAGAAAGTGAGGATAAGGAATGAACAGCATTGTAATTGTCGGTCGGGCGGTCAGAGACGCAGAAGTGAGATATTCTCAGGGCGAAAAATCAACAGCATTTGGGAATTACACTCTTGCGGTTGATAGACAGTACAAAAAAGATGGAGAAAAAGAAGCAGATTTTATCATGTGCAAAGTGGTTGGAAAGACCGCTGAATTTGCAGAAAAATATATTACAAAAGGTGTAAAGATGATTGTTCGCGGTCGGATGCAGATTGATAACTACACAGACAAGAACGGAAACAAAAGACAGTCAGCATATATTTTCGTTGAGCAGCAGGAATTTGCTGAGAGCAAAAATGCAAATCAGCAGAATAACAACAATGTACAGGCAGGACAATCACCTTATGGAAATATGCCTACCGATTCGGACGGGTTCATGCACATTCCGTCAGATATAGACGATGAAGTTCCTTTTGCATAGATTGGAGTGACGTGTATTGAGTTATCAAAACTTTAGACAGGTAAAAGCTATTGAGCAGAAAAACAGTAAGGAAAAGTCTAATTTTGTTGGAATGAGATTTGGAAGATTAATTGTGATTGAAAGAGTAGATAATGCAAGAACACCAAATGGAAAATCACAAATAATGTATAGATGTAAGTGCGACTGCGGAAACAACGTTCACTATCATAGTTATGGAGGTAGAGGTATTTCTGTATGTGAAGAATGGAAAAATGATTATATATCTTTTCGTAATTGGTGTATTTCCAATGGATATAGAGAGGAAATAAGGAAAAGCGGGAGAAATAATCTGACAATCGACCGAATAGATGTAAACGGGAACTATGAACCGTCTAATTGCAGATTTTTAACAAACAAAGAAAACTGTCTGAACAAAAGAGATACTATGACAGACGAAGAAAGATACAAAATATGCCCTGTATGTGGCAAAAAATTTGAAATACGTAGAAGAAATGAAAAGCAAACGTGTAGCACAAAGTGCGGTCAAGTGATAAAGAAAATACATTATACAGCAAAAAGGAATCTGGATGGAACATTCAAAAAAACAAAACTATAAAAAGATATACGCAATAAAAGCAGAGCGCGAGAACAGAATTAAAATAATTTGTCCGAACATTCCATATTCAAGTGGCATTTATGTTTTTTATAGAACTGATGAAGCGAAGATTAGAAGAGCATATTGCGGACAAGCAGTTAATTTGTGTGAAAGATGTGCTTCTCATTTGGGTGAATACGATCACATAGCATTGAGTCTTAAAAAACATGGATTTTATAGCAAAGACAATAAAAATGGATGGAAGTTAATGTTTGAAACATGTCCTAAGAGTGAACTAGATGAAAGAGAAATCTCAATGATTAAATGCTTTGCTGATAACGGATTTCAGATGTATAACATTACGGCAGGCGGGCAATCGGTAGGAAAACAAGTTGTCGGTCAATACAAATCACCGAAAACGTACAGAGAGGGCGTACAAGCAGGAAAAAAGGCGTTGGCTAGGGAATTATCGTCTATAGCAGAAAAGCACCTTAAAATTGAAATTAGGGACGATAAGAAGAACAATAAGATTTCACAGAAACAGTTTGAAAAGTTTAAGGATCTGTTGAGCGAAGATAAAGATATGTGATTAATATGCAGAACTTGAAGAACAAAGAATTGAGGTCTCGGTATGAGCGGTTGGATAAAAATACATAGAGACATTTTATATCACGAAATATGGAGTGATAAGCCTTTTTCAAAGGGGCAAGCGTGGATTGACCTTATTCTACTGGCAAATCATTCAGACAACAAATGCATGGTCGGGAATAAGGTGGAAACAATAAAGCGCGGTAGTTTTATTACGTCAGAACTGAAATTGATGGACAGGTGGGGATGGGGCAGAAAAAAGGTTCAGTTATTTTTAAAGTTTTTAGAAGGTGAATCAATGATTGTCCGAAGTGCGAACAACAAAAGAACAGCAATAACCATTGTGAATTATGATGTTTATCAATATCAGGGAACATCAAAAGAACAACAAAAGAACAACAAAGGAACATCAAAAGCACACAAACAAGAAAGAAAGAATGAAAAGAATGTAAGAAATTATAATAATTTCGAGCGTAGGAAGTACGACATGGATTCACTAGAAAGTAAGTTGATGGAGGTGAATATGAATGGCAAAATCAATAAAGCATAGTTTCAATGGAAGTCCAAGGAAACAGTCGATAGGATACAAGACTGGTAATATGGCAGCTTTTATGTATGCCGGTTCAAAACGAAAGAGAAAGAAAAGGGTGAAAGGAAAATGAAAAACGTGATTAGGAGTATCCGGAAAGGTTCTGCGCAGTGGAACGAGGAAGACCGGCTTAAGATAGCAACGTTGTTATTAAAGGCTGGATACTCTGTCAGAATTGGCAGACAGCAGATTCCTGATTCTGGCAATAAAAAGCAGATGGAGTATACAGTGGAATACTGGGAGGAAGAGTGAATGAGTTGGGCGAACAAAGCACATAAGCGGATAGAAAAACAGAAAGAAGATGAAAAGTTCAATCAAGATGTGAGAAATGCAATGGATTTATTTTTTCTCATAACGGCAGATTATCTTCACAGGCATGAGTGATATTCAAAAAAGAGACTTATTAGGTTCATCGATTTTGCAGTTCAACAACTGCATTACGCGGAAGAAGATAGTAACTACTTTCTCTTGATGAATGAAGCGTTATGTGACGAAACCGGGATAAATGTTTTAAAGGGATTTGTGAGAAAGAAAAAGAAATATAAGAAGTGACAACAGGAATTTTGATACTGGCAGCGTTTCTGATCGGAGCAATGGTCGGGTACTGCTGCGGAAAGGATGAATAATATGGAAAAGGAATTTACAAAAGCAGATTTGAAAGATGGTATGGTGATTGAAACAAGAGAAAGAGGAAGATACCTTGTGCTTGGAAATATAGCTACAAGAAATAATGGTTACAACAAGTTAAGCAGATATGGGGATGATTTAACAGAACATTCATTTCACAATAAAGCATATGACATTGTTAGAGTTTTTAAGGTAAGGAATGATTGCTCGAGCAATTTAGAAGGTCTACTTGAAGATTGCAATCTTGAAATTATCTGGGATCGCAAAGAAACCAAGCGCATGACTGCCGAAGCAATGCGACAGAAGTTGGAAGAACTGACAGGAGAGAAGATTGAGGTTGAACCAAGTAGAGAAGAGATGATTGGTGCGTGTTATGAGTTCTGCAATAAAAGAAAATGTTTGAGCACATGTGCTTTGAGAGATAGCGGAACTTGCACTTTTAGAAACTATTCCGATGAACAATTAAAAGAATGCTACGAGAAGGTGATGAAAGATGAACGAAAAGAAAGTTAGAGAAGCGATATATTGCATGAAGTCATTTGCAGACGATACAGTGTGTGAAGAGTGCGATAACTATGATAGATGTGATCATACAATGGTTGCCGATAATGCCAGAACAGCAATCGAAGCACTGGAAAAGCAGTTGCCAAAGGAAGCAGTAAAAAGAAGTCTGGTCAAAGATAATGGTATCGTTGTTGGAGCTGTTGGCAGATGTCCTTGTTGCAATGAAATTATTGATGATACTATGACGGTTTGTGATTGTGGACAGAAGATTGATTGGTCGGAATAATATATTTGAGTTCCCTGCGAGTGACTGTTGGGAACGGAAAGGTGGAAAATATGAAATTATATGTATGCAGTAATAGCACAAATGGAATAAAAAATATTGACGGTATTTATTATTTGATTACGGAAGAAGGAGAATGTTTAGCATCTCATTTGTGTTCTTCTAAGTATTATGCAAAAGGTGATTTATACGAGAACAGACCAGAAAGAATTAAAAAATATACAGAACGTTTTGGTAAATGCAAATGTTTGTATCTTGGAGAAGACGATATGACTTTTGAGAAACTTCTTGAATTAAATTACAAGTTCGCACAGGAAGAAAAATAAGTGAGTAAATTGAGTTTCCTTGGAGAATCTGTAGAACCAGAAGATGCCGAGGTTAGATGAATGAATATAAGTCTTTGGTTAAAACTATTTTTCGTTAATGGAGGTGGAATGATGTCAAGTCCAAAAGGTTTTATTTTATATCGAATTTGGTACGGAAATTGTCTGGCATATGTTGGAAGAACTAAACAACCATTACAAGCAAGGATACGTGGTCATATGTTCGCAAAGCCAATGCACAGAGCAATAGATATTCATAATGTCACAAAGATTGAATATACAGAATTTGATACTGAAGCTGACATGAATCTGTATGAAATATACTACATAAATCTTTGGAAACCGCCTTTAAATGTAGATGATAAAGCGAGAGACGATCTTTCGATATCAATGCCAGATAAAGAGTGGGTTGAATTTATTCCAGCAAATTGGGATAGCTGGAAAAAAGAAATTAGTACAGACAATAGTGGAGTTGCTTTATGGCATAGGTTAAGAAATGAAAAAGCATTGAGAGGTGAGTTAATATTATGAATGTACTAGAGAAGATTTTGGAAGAGGTAACGCAATATACAAAAGATGTATACGAATGCGATCTTGACGATATCGTTGAGTATCAAAGAAGAAACAAAGAGGATAAATGTACATATATTGTACAAGGAATTGAAGAAGCAACAGAGTTTATCCGTTCACACATGGATGAAACTATTTCTGAAATGGAAAAAGTTGAAAAAGAGAAAGTAACAAGCGCAGAGATAATAACCAGACAAATTGATGGAAAACCATATTATCATATTAAGTTTAAAAAAGTCGGTGAAGATGAATACACCATAGGGTATAGTTCTTTCAAATTGGATTATGTTGTTAAATGGCTTAATGATTACTTTGAGTTTTACGGAGAAGCAAAGGTATCTTGTGATGATAACGGTTGGATTCCGGTACAAGGGCGGTTACCGGAAGATAATCATAAAGGAATCTATGATATGCAACTGGTTACTCTTGAAGATGGAGAAGTATGTATGGGAGTGTATAATAATCGCGAAAAAGAATGGTGGACTAGAAAACAAGAGGGAGAAAGATGGTATACAAATAAGCATAATGTTATTGCATGGCAACCTCTTCCAGAACCATACAAGGAGGAAAAGAAATGCTGAGAAAGGCCAAAACAAACGAAGCACAGCGCCGGAAGCAGGCAGAGAGCATCCGGCAACGCGGAATTGAGCAGATGGCAGAGCATGATCCATCCGCGACGGCAAAGCGTCAGATGAATCACAAGCCATATCAGGCTGCGGTGCTGATCCGGGAGCAGGGAGAGCAGATGCGAAGAGAAACAGCAGAATCTTGGTTAAAACGAAAAAATGTATTAATTTAATAGAAAGGAACTTAAGGCTTATGAGATTAGGAAAGTATTTATCCTCATTGACTAAGCCGGAACTTGAAGAATTAAGAGATTTATTAAATTTATCCGATGATGAATATCCGATTTTTGAAGAATTATCTCACGGTAGAAGCAAAGTATATATTTCCGATCAATGTAAAATATGTGTTTCTACCGTGGATAATCGGATAAGAGCAATTCGGAAGAAATTAGAACGGTTACAGAATGGTGGTGTTACCGGTGGCTGAGTTATCAAAAGCTGAATTATTGAATTATGCGGTAGAAAATGGTATAGTTGATATCAACACCATAACCAAGCAAATTGAGATGAATGAAAGAAAAAAATATCTTGAAATGCACAAATATGAAATTTGGCAAGGGGAAAAAGACAACAAATGGTATACTTACTTGCCGGATGATAAGAAAGGGAGGCGTTTACTAAAGCGGATTTCGTTGGAGTCGCTGCAAGAGTGTATTATTTCCTATTATAAAGAAGAAAAATATAATCCAACGGTATATGATATTTTTAAGGAGTGGATTGACGGTAAATTAGATCGTGACGAAATACAAAAATCTACTTGGGATAGATATTACAGACAATACGATGAAAACATGAGGGACTTTGGAAAAAGAAGAATAAAATCCATTGAGGAATGTGACATTGAAGATTTTATACTTTCTGCTATCCATGAGAACGAGTTGACTTCAAAAGGGTATAGTAATCTACGGACATTAATTTATGGCACGTTTAAGAGGGCAAAAAAGAGAAAGCTGGTCGGATTTAGCATAACAGAAGTGATTTCAGATATGGAAATATCGAAAAAGAGTTTTAGAAAAAATATAAAACAAGACGAAGAGTTGGTATTTTCAGAAATTGAAAAGGACAAAATCATCAATCATATCAAGGATTCAGATATGGATATTATTTCTCTTGGTATACTTTTGTATTTTAAAACCGGTATGAGACCAGGGGAACTAGTAGCGATAAAACAGTCGGACATCAATGAACGTGTTATACATATATGCAGAACTGAAATTTGCTACAAAAATGAAAATAAAAAGAACGTATATGAGGTTCGTGATTTTCCTAAAACAGAAGCAGGGATACGCGATATAATTCTTCCCACCTCATCAAAATGGATTATTAAAAAAATAAAAATGATAAATCCTTTTGGGGAATATCTATTTGAATTAAACGGGAAAAGAATAAGAACATATAGTTTTACATCAAGATTAAAGTCAATATGCAAAAAGCTAGATATTAGTCCGAAGTCTTTAAATAAAATAAGAAAAACTTATGCCACCACTTTAATAGATAGTGGAGTAGAAGAGTCTTTGATTATATCTCAAATGGGACATACAGATATTGATACAACAAAAAAATATTATTACAAAAACAGAAAAAATCTGGAACAAAAAGAAAAGGCAATAGATATGGTTTCTAATCTATAAAGTAATCAAAAAGTAATCAAAGGTAATCATAATAAAAACTGAAAAACCCTTATTTTTCAATGAATTTTGAGGTTTTGAAAGGGGTTCGATTCCCCTCGGAGTCATTTGGAAAGTCCGTATTTACGGACTTTTTTTATTTTGCCAAATGGATTCCCGCGACTGTTCCGTCTGCGACTGCCGTTGATACTTGACGTACTTGTTTTACTCGGATATCTCCGACTGCATAAACTCCTGCTATGTTTGTTTCCATATTTTCATCAACCGGGATAAATCCGTTATCTAATTCTAATTCTGAATATAACTCTGTATTCGGTGTCGTTCCGGCGTAGACAAAGATACCGCATCCGCAGTCTGCGATCTTTTCGACAGAACCTGTCTTTTCATCGGAAATTTCCAACGCTTCTACCTGTTCTGCTCCATATACGGCGTGAAGTCTTGATCCTAAACGCAGTTTTATGTTTGGAGTTTGTTCTGCTTTGTTTTTAAACTCCTCAATGCAGCCGAGTGTATCTTCAAAATGAATGATCGTAACTTGTTTCGCAAATTTTGATAAATACAGAGCTTCCTTTACAGCTCCGTCCGCGCCTCCTACGACGTAAATGTTTTTGTCTGTATATTTTCTTCCGTCTCTTTGAGCGTTCATTCCCATCCCTTTGCCGGTAAGTTCTGCTTCTCCGGGGATGTTGAGTTTTCTGGGGGTTGTACCGTTTGCCAGAACGATTTTTTTTGCATCATAGGCGCCGTCTTTTGTGAACACTTTTTTAATGCTGCCCTGCAGCTCAACTTGCGTCACTTCTTCGTATATGATATCAATACCTGTATTTTCTGCCTGGATTTTCAGTCTCTTGGCAAAAGAACTTCCGGTTTCTTCTGTCATAATTCCCGCATAATGGGTAACGGTAGATACTTTTCCGATCAATCCTCCCACGGTGTTTTTTTCTGTGATCAACACTTTTTTTCCTCTGCTTGCCGCATAAATTCCCGCGCTGATCCCTGCCGGTCCTGCTCCGATGATCACTACGTCATACATCATAACTTCATCCTCTTTTCTTTCATAAATTGCATTTTAAAGTGTTCCCTTAATTCATACTATACACTTGGATAGTTATTTTGTAAAATTATAATAAACTATATATTCATAAATATTTATTATGATAATAGGCATTATATAAAGAGCGGATTATGGATATTTTCAAAATATAATATGAAGAAAACAGTATTGTAAAATCGTTATGAGAGCGTTATTTGAAATTTCATTCGTGACGTCTGTAATATAAATCGAATTTTGATTGTCTTTTTTTAAGAGATAAGCTATAATGAACGCAGAGCTTAAATTAACATTTTCGGTCAGATGCAGCTTGCTTATGAGATGTATCTGCGCGGAGAAGAGAATTGGAGGAAAACAATATGTTAGTATCAGCAACAGAAATGCTTCAAAAAGCAAAAGCAGGACATTATGCAGTAGGACAGTTCAATATCAACAACCTTGAGTGGACAAAAGCAATTCTTCTTACAGCACAGGAGTGCAACTCTCCGGTAATCCTCGGTGTATCTGAAGGAGCCGGAAAATATATGACAGGATATAAGACAGTTGTAGGCATGGTAAACGGAATGCTGGAAGAACTCGGAATCACAGTTCCGGTTGCTCTGCATCTTGATCACGGCAGCTACGAAGGATGTATGAAGTGTATCGAAGCAGGATTCTCATCTATCATGTTCGATGGATCACATTATCCGATCGAGGAGAACGTAGAGAAGACAAAAGAGCTCGTTAAGATCGCTCATGAGAAGAACATGTCCATCGAGGCAGAAGTCGGTTCTATCGGCGGAGAGGAAGACGGAGTAATCGGAAAAGGCGAGTGTGCCGATCCGCAGGAGTGTAAGATGGTTTCCGATCTCGGAATCGATTTCCTTGCAGCAGGTATCGGAAATATCCACGGAAAATATCCGGAGAACTGGGAAGGATTAAGTTTTGAGACTCTGGATGCGATCCAGCAGCTTACAGGCGATATGCCGCTCGTTCTTCACGGAGGCACAGGTATTCCGGAAGATATGATCAAAAAGGCAATCAGCCTCGGCGTTGCTAAGATTAATGTAAATACAGAGTGTCAGCTTGCGTTTGCGGCAGCTACACGCGAGTATGTTGAAGCAGGAAAAGACCTTGAAGGAAAAGGATTTGACCCGCGTAAACTTCTTAAACCGGGTACAGACGCAATCATGGCTACTGTAAAAGAGAAAATGGAATTATTCGGTTCTATCGGACAAGCTTAAGCAGCGGCGCAGCATATCTGACGTCTGCTTTCGGCGGCTGAATTTTTCAAAAAAATACTTGCCTTTTTTAGTTGGCGGAGTTATACTGACTGACAGAGACATGAACAGGGGCGTTCCAGCATAGCATGGAGTGCCCTTTTTGTAATAGCAACGAGCTAAAGCACGGGAGTGCCAGAGATCTTGGCGGCTGCTTACGATCCCGGAATGTTCTCTTCGGTGCTTCCGGTGATTTATGGTATGCCATAATCTTTTTTGTATTATATTGTAAAAGCAGTAATACATAGAGTAGTCTGATACAAAAAAGCGTTCATGCAGTCTTGTTAAAAGGTAGGAAGGAAAGGTGAATTATGAGTACAGAAGCAATCAATGTAGCTGAAATTTTTGGACAGAATGTTTTTGACGATACAGTGATGCAAGAGCGTCTGCCGAAAAAGATTTACAAAAATCTGAAGCACACGATCGAAGAGGGCAGGGAACTTGATCTGGAGACGGCCGATGTCATAGCTCATGAGATGAAAGAGTGGGCGATTGAAAAAGGCGCGACGCATTACACACACTGGTTCCTGCCTTTAACAGGCGTTACGGCAGAAAAGCATGATTCATTTATATCGGCTCCCCAGCCAAGCGGAAAAGTTCTTATGAGTTTTTCGGGAAAAGAATTGATCAAAGGAGAACCGGATGCTTCCTCGTTTCCGTCAGGAGGATTAAGAGCTACGTTTGAGGCAAGAGGGTATACAGTGTGGGATTGTACTTCTCCGGCATTTATAAGAGAAGACGCGGCAGGCGCGATCCTGTGCATCCCTACTGCATTTTGTTCTTATACCGGAGAGGCGCTTGATCAGAAAACACCGCTTCTTCGTTCGATGGAAGCGCTCGATACGCAGGCAATGCGTCTGCTTCGCTTATTCGGAAATACAACTTCAAAGAAAGTGACGCCGTCTGTCGGTGCGGAACAGGAATATTTCCTTGTAGATTCAGAAAAGTTTCTTCAGAGAAAAGACCTGATCTATACAGGAAGGACGCTGTTTGGCGCGATGCCTCCGAAAGGTCAGGAGATGGACGATCACTATTTCGGAACGATCAGACAGAGAATCGCATCGTTTATGAAAGATGTAAACGAAGAACTTTGGAAGGTAGGCGTTACGGCGAAAACTCAGCATAACGAGGCTGCGCCGGCTCAGCATGAGCTTGCTCCGATCTATGCAAAAGCGAATATTGCGGTAGACCATAATCAGATCGTGATGCAGACTTTGAAACGGGTGGCAAGCAGGCACGGAATGAAATGTCTGCTCCATGAGAAACCGTTTGCAGGGGTGAATGGATCGGGAAAACATAATAACTGGTCGCTGATAACAGACGATGGCATCAATATGCTCGAACCGGGAAAGACACCGCATGAGAATATTCAGTTCCTTCTTGTTCTGACATGTGTTTTGAAAGCGGTCAACAGACACGCGGAACTTCTCAGAGAATCTGCGGCTGATCCGGGAAATGATCACCGGCTTGGGGCAAATGAAGCGCCTCCGGCAATTATTTCCGTTTTCCTTGGAGAGCAGCTCGAGGATGTGATCGATCAGCTTGTAAGTACAGGGGAGGCGACACATAGTTTGAAAGGCGGAAAGCTGGAGACGAGTGTGCGTACTCTTCCTGATCTGATGAAAGATGCGACAGACCGGAACAGAACTTCTCCGTTTGCATTTACGGGAAATAAATTTGAATTCCGTATGGTAGGTTCGAGAGACTCGATCGCATCTGCCAATATTGTGCTCAATACGATCGTGGCGGAAGCGTTTTCGGAAGCATGTGATGTTATGGAACAGGCGGATGACGTTCAAAAAGCGATCCATGACCTGATCAAGGAATATGCGATCGAGAACCAGAAGATCATTTTTAACGGAGACGGATATTCACAGGCATGGGTAGAAGAAGCGCAAAGAAGAGGACTTCCAAACATTAAGTCTATGGTTGAGTCGATCCCGGCGCTTGTATCTGATAAGTCGGTAGAACTTTTTGAGAAATTCGGAGTATTTACACGCACAGAGCTTGAATCCCGCGCGGAAATTCGCTATGAAAATTATTCAAAGGCGCTCAATATCGAGGCTCGTACGATGATCGATATGGGAAGAAAACAGTTTATTCCGGCGATCATTAAATATACAAAGACGCTGGCGGATACGGTTAATTCGGTAAAAGCCGCAGGTGTGGATGCCAGTGTTCAGCTTGCGACGCTTGATGAGATTACCGTGTTGCTCAAAGAAGCAAGCCGCGCTCAGGCACAGCTTGAGAAAGTGACGGAGACGGCTTCTTCCATGGACGACGGTCCTGATAAAGCGGCTTATTATTATGAGACAGTGTGCCCTGCAATGGAGGATCTGCGTGCGCCGATCGACAAGCTGGAGATGATCGTTGATAAAGAGGCATGGCCGATGCCGTCTTATGGAGATCTGATATTTGAAGTATAATTAGAAACAATGTTCTTGCGAACGATGTTTCGATAAAGTGGAAACAGAGATTTTTTGAGATATGATTCCGAAAGCCTCTGTTTCTTTTTATAATTGACATCTGAAAAATCTCGGGGCATACTTATTGCAGAAAGAAGAGCTGGAGACTGCATTATTACCGGAATGCGGCAAAAACACACATTGTCCGAAATGAAAACAGGAGGTTGTACTATGATAGGAGGACACTTATTACACGGTGGAGACTATAATCCGGAACAGTGGATCGAATATCCGGAGATATTGGAAGAAGATTTAAAGTTGATGAATAAGGCAAATGTAAACTGTGTGACGCTCGGAGTGTTTTCTTGGGCGGAGTTAGAGCCTAAGGAGGACGTTTATACGTTTGAATGGCTGGAGGAAATTATAGATAAACTCCGAGAGAGGAAGATACAGGTAGTTTTGGCGACTCCGTCGGGAGGAATGCCGCACTGGCTTACACAAAAGTATCCCGAGACGCTTCAGGTGCAGGCGGACGGTACGGTAAACCTGCCGGGGAAGCGCCATAACTTCTGCTATTCCTCTCCGGTCATGAGGCGGAAGGTAAAGCAGATAGACCGGGCTCTTGCGCAGCGATTCGGAAAGAAAGAAAATGTGATCCTCTGGCATATTTCCAATGAGTTCGGAGGAAACTTCAAAGATTCCACATGTCATTGTGAAAAATGTCAGAAAAAGTTTCGGGAATGGCTGAAAAACAAGTACGGAACACTGGATAAGCTTAATGCGTCGTGGTGGACGGGATTTTGGAGTCACAAATATACAGATTGGGATCAGATCCACAGCCCTTCTCCGCAGGGCGAATGTCTGACGACAGCGTTGACTTTAGATTGGAAGAGATTTTCTTCCGAGCAGATTACAGATTTTTGCAAAATGGAAGCCGATGCATTGAGAGAATTTTCCGATCTTCCGACAACGACGAATATGATGGGATTTTTCAAAGGAGTTGATTACAATACTCTGAAAAATGCAGTTGATATCATATCATGGGATAATTATCCGTTTTGGCATGAGAGAAAAGATGAAGTGCCGGAGGCGGTATATACATCTGCGGGTCATGCTCTTATGAGAAGTCTGAAAAGAGAGCCGTTTCTTTTAATGGAAAGCACGCCCTCTTCTGTGAGCTGGCGTTCTCACAATCCGCTGAAAAGACCGGGGATGCACATGCTTTCTTCTATGCAGGCAGTTGCGCACGGAGCAGATTCGGTTCAGTATTTTCAGTGGAGAAAGAGCAGGGGCGGCTATGAGAAATTTCACGGAGCAGTCGTAGATCATAAGAACGGTTCTGATACGAGAACATTTCGAGAAGTGACGGAAGTAGGAAAGCGGCTGGAGCACTTAAGCGGCGGGATCAAAACTTTTTTAAACAGGGCGAAAGCGGCCATTGTTTTTGACTGGGAAAACTGGTGGGCTGTAGAAGACACGAGCGGACCGCGTCAGGATCTTGATTATGTGAAATGTGTGACGGATCACTACCGTGCGTTTTGGGAGTGTGGCTTGGACGTTGATTTTGTAAGTATGGACGATGATTTTTCGGGATATCGGCTTCTGGCGGCGCCACTTAATTATATGTATAAAAAGGGATATTCCGAAAAGGTCAGAGCGTTCGTGGAAGCGGGCGGAACTTATGTGACAACGTATTTCAGCGGGATTGTAAATGAAACCGATCTTTGTTTTATAGGACGGCATCCGTTGGAAGATGTACTCGGGGTGGTTTCTGAAGAAATGGACGCGCCGTCAAAGGAGTTTGAGAATTGTTTTGATTATAACGGAAAAGAATATCCGGCGTATACGATGTGTGATATCGTTCATGCAAAAGCTAAGACGGAAATTTACTCTGTTTATAAAAAAGACTTTTATAAAGGATGTCCGGTAGTAACTGAAAATGCATATGGAAGCGGAAGGGCGTATTATCTTTCGGCAGAATCGGATCAGAGGTTTCTAAGTGCATTTTATAAAGATGTGTTTATAAAGGCGGGATTGTTGAAAGAAGCATCATCTGCCGACCGCATATTAAAACGACTTCCCCATGGCGTGACGGCTGCAAAAAGAGAGGATGAGACAGGAAGAAAAGGTCTTGTTTTTGTGATGAATTTTAATGACAGGCAGGTTCGTTTGGAAGGCATTGGAAAGCAGATTGATGCAGAAAGTGGAGAAGTATATGAAAATGTGTTGGAAATGACCCCGTTTTCATGTACGATTTTAAAGTTGAAGTAAAGCGTCAGTATGAATATTGTCAGGCAGTGAAATCAGAACATTAAGATAACGGCAGACAGAGTAAAAGAACGTAAAACGTAAGCCGATGCGCGGCGCGGGAAAATAGTGGAAGAAAGGAATCGAGAAAATGCAGTCAGCAGCAGATTTGAGAAGTTTATTGAACAGGATCGATCATCGTGGATATCCTGCTTATAAAGATACGAAAGGAACATATCGGTTTCCGGGATATGTGTTGTCTATAGATCATGTACAGGGAGATCCGTTTGCGTCTCCGTCAAAGGTGAGCATACATGTAGAAGGAAAGGCAGCGGCATTTCCGAGTGATCTTTACTGTGGGAAAGATCAGCGGATCGCGCTTCAGGATGAATTGACGCGTCAGTTTGCAAAAAAGGCGGATCAGTTTGCTTTTCAGGCAAAAGGTTCGGGAAAAAGTGGGATGATCGCTGTAAGCCGCTGCGGGCAGGAAGTTTTGGAACGTACGGCCTGCAGACTTGATCCGAACAGTGGAGATATCATTTTGCGGATGGAAATCGGTTTTCCCGCAAACGGAAGAACGATCAATGCGCGGGAGCTTGAGAAGATCCTGTTTCAGTTTGTGCCGGAATGTGTAAAGGCCTCTTTGTTTTATAAAAATGCAGATGCGGCCCGTCTGCGTAAAATTATAGATCTTGCGGAAGATCAGAGGTATATAAGAGATCAGCTTCCGAAACTCGGACTTTGCGCTTTTGTGGCAAACGGAAGCATTCTTCCGAGAGAGTCCGGCGTTTCGTCTAAGCCGATGCGCGGCGCAGTAAAGTTTCAGTCTCCAAAGGAGCAGGAAGTGACGATTACACTTCCGCATGCGGGAGTCATAAGCGGAATGGGGATCAAAAGAGGGATCACGCTTATTGTGGGCGGGGGATACCACGGAAAATCTACGCTGTTAAAGGCGTTGGAAACAGGAGTTTATCCGCATGTTGCAGGCGACGGACGGGAGTATGTGATCACCGACGATACGGCGGTAAAGATTCGCGCCGAGGACGGGCGGAGTATTAAAAAGACGGATATTTCTATGTTTATCAACGATCTTCCAAATGGAAAGGACACGGTTTTATTTTGTACGGAAGATGCCAGTGGAAGTACGTCTCAGGCGGCAAATGTAATCGAAAGCATGGAAGCCGGAACTTCTCTTTTTTTGATCGATGAGGACACAAGCGCTACGAATTTTATGATACGGGATGAACTGATGCAAAGAGTGATTCATCGGGAGATGGAGCCGATCACGCCGTTTATCGAGCGGATAAGAGAATTGTATGAAAAACAGGGGATTTCCACCGTGATCGTAGCGGGAAGTTCAGGAGCTTATTTCCATATTGCAGATACGATCCTTCAGATGGATCGATACGAGCCGAAAGATATTACCGGATATGCGAAAAAGGAAGCGGAAGCATTTCCTGCGATCAGTCTTTCTCAAGAGCCGGCGCGGCAGCCTGATTTTAAGAGATGTCCGATCGCAAATGCAGATTTAAAGGGGAATGACCGGATCAAGATGAAGACGATGGGAAAAGAAGCTGTCATGATCAACAAAGAAATGATCGATCTTCGCTATGTGGAACAGATTGTTGACAGCGAACAGGTGACAGCGCTCGGATATTGTATGCGATATGCTCAAAAACATCTTATGAACGGAAAGAAAGATCTTCGTCAAGTGATCGCAGAGATGGAAAAAGTTATAGAAAAAGAGTCGCTTGATGCGCTCTGTGAGAGCAGATCAAGTATCGCATGTATGGCGATGCCAAGAGCGCAGGAAATTTTTGCCTGCTTTGACAGATACAGAAAACTGAAACTTTAATAAGCGTGTTTTCGCAGAAAAAGAAAACGATCAGGATGAAGCGGAAAGGAACAGTAAAATGAAATTTATACATTTATCGGATCTGCATATCGGAAAACATCTTTATCATTACAATATGAAAGAAGATCAGGAACACATTTTGGAGGAAGTGATCGGATATACAGAGAAGCTTCGGCCGGATGCGGTTGTGATCGCGGGAGATATTTATGATAAATCTGTTCCGTCGGCAGAGGCGGTCGCAGTGTTTGACGATTTTCTGACACGGCTTTCATCGGTAAGCCCTCAGGTGTCGATTTTGATCATCGCGGGGAATCATGATTCGGCGCAAAGACTTGATTATGCCAGCCGTCTGCTTGGAAGCCGCGGCATCTATATTGCGGGGAAAGCGCCTGAGACGGAAAAAGAACATTTGAAAAAAGTTGTATTAAAAGATGAGTATGGTCCGGTGAATTTTTATCTGCTTCCTTTTTTGAAGCCGGGATATGTAAGGTTGTTGTGTGAAAACGAGACGCCGGGCAGTTATACAGAGGCTGTCGATGCGGTTTTAAGGAGAGAGGATATCGACTTTTCGGAGCGAAACGTACTTGTATCTCATCAGTTTTATACAGGAAACGGCGAGACTCCGGAAACGTGTGATTCAGAACTTTTCAGTGTCGGCGGAATTGATAATGTAGACATTTCCGCAATCAGCCGATTTGATTATGCGGCGCTTGGACATTTGCACAAGGCACAGAGAGTGGGGGCGGAACATATTCGATATTGCGGGACGCTTTTGAAATATTCGGTCAGTGAAGCGGACTTAGAAAAGTCTCTTCATCTTGTGACGATAGGGCAGAAAAAAGAGGCGGTCACAATCGAAAAATTTCCGCTTCATCCGCTGCGGGACGTACAGAAAGTGCGGGGATGTCTTTCTGGAATCTTAAGTTCGGCAGATCCGAAAAAGCGGGATGATTATGTGAGCGTGACGCTTACAGACGAAATCGATCCTTATAGACCGAAAGAACAGTTGGAAAAAGTGTACAGCCGTATTTTAGAAGTGCGGACGGATAATGAACGGACGCGTAAAAAACTTGAGTTTAAGGATGAGGATATCCGCATGGAAAATCCACTGGAAACATTTTCGGATTTCTATGAAGAAATGCATGGAAGAAAGATGTCTTTAGAAGAGGCGGAAATGATGACGCAGATTTTTGATGATGTGAAAGGAGAAGAAAGATGAGACCGATCAAACTTACGATGTCTGCGTTTGGTTCTTATTCCGGTATGGAAACGATTGACTTTACGAAAATTCAAGGCGGGCTGTTTCTCGTTACCGGCGATACCGGAGCCGGAAAAACAACGATCTTCGATGCGGTGACATATGCTCTTTACGACAGGACAAGCGGCGGACGGCGCGACGGAAATATGATGAGAAGCCAGTATGCCGACGACGAGGCGGAAACATTCGTGGAATATACGTTTGCATATCGGGACGGGCAGTATACGATCCGAAGAAACCCGGAATATATGCGCGCGGGAAAGCGGAAAAATGCAGACGGAAAGATCCGCCTTGTAAAGGAAACGTCAAAAGTCAGCCTGATCATGCCCGACGGGAAGGAGTTTCAGGGGAAAAAGCGTGAAGTTGATCAGAAAATAGAGCAGATCATCGGATTAGACGCCGGGCAGTTTACGCAGATCGCTATGATAGCGCAGGGAGACTTCCTGCGGCTGCTGCATGCGGAATCAAAAGAGCGAAAGAAGATATTTTCCAAGATTTTTCAGACGCAGATATACAGAGACGTCCAGGAACAATTAAAAGAGCAAGGAAAAGCATTGTATATACAGTTAAAAGAAAATGAAGCCGATATTCGGCGTGAGATGGAGCGCGTCGATGCAGACGGATCGAAGGTGCAAAAGGTGTGGGAAGATTTGATTTCCCAGGAAATGCCCTCGGCAGAGGCTGTAACAGAAACGCTCGGCCGGATATTAAAAGAAGGAAAAGAAGCGTACGAAACGATGGAAGCCGAAGAAACGGCGCTTCGGAAAGAATCGGAGCAGCTCCATCTTATGATCGGGAAGAAAGAGGAGATCAACAGGATCTTCGGTCTGTTAGAGCGAACAGAATCGGAATATAAAAGACTGCAGGAACAAAGCGCGGAATATGAGCTTTTGAAAAATCACGCGCTGTTGGGAGAACGTTCGGAACAGGCGAGAAGATTGGAAGTGCAGGCGCTTCGTACAAAGGAAGATGCACGGAGGATCAAAGAAGAAATCGTTACTCTGAATGAGTGGATGGGAGAGCCCAGTAAGCGGGAGAACAGGCTGAAAGAAGATGCGGAGCAGGCGGAGAGTGAGATGGATCGGATCGAACCGAAGCTTCGAGAACAGATCGTGCGTTTGCGTGAGATTCTTCCCAGATATGCAAAAGTACGGAAATTAAAAGCAGAGTATGAGAAACAGACAGTTCAGATGACACGCTGCATAGATCAGTGTAAAGCGGCGTCGGAAGATTATGAAGAAAAATACAGAATCTTTTTCGGCGAACAGGCGGGGATTCTTGCACAAGAACTTAAGGAAGGTTCTCCGTGTCCTGTGTGCGGGTCGGTGCATCATCCGCATAAGGCGAAAATTTCCGAAGGCGGAGTCGATGAAAAGACAGTAGAAGAGGCGAAAAAGATCCGTGATGAAGCGGAGCGAAAGAGAGCGGCGGCACAGGAAAAATATCAGGAAGTTCGCGCACAATTTGAAACAGAAGAAAAAGCGCTTTTTGGAGAAAGGTATTCTCGGGAAGATGAAAAACAGGCGGAAGACCGGCTTGCAGAATATGAGAGCCTGCTTGCGCAAAAAAGATCGAATTTGAAAAAGCTTCAGGACGCATACAGAAAAACTGCAGAAGAAAACCAACGTCAGGCAGGGCGGGCGGAAAATCTGGTTTTACAGAAAACGGAACTGGAAGAGCGGTTCGAGCAGGAACAGGAAATGTTTCGTCAGGAGATACGAAAGCAGCGGTTTGCGGATCAGGAGGAATACCGGGAGGCGAAAAAATGGATCGAAGGCTGGAGGCAGATGAACGATCAAGTAAAGACGTATGAAAGTCTGGTCGTTCAAAAGAAAAGCAGTGTTGAGACATTGAAAGGTCAGTTAAACGGTAAAAGGCGGCAGGAGACGGAAAGTGACGTCAGAAAGAAAAATGAGACAGATATGCTTTTGAAAGAAAAGAATGTGCGAAAACTGGAGATTCACGGGAAAAATATTACCCATCAAAGCGCCTGTGACAGCCTTAAAAAGTATTTTGCGGCAGAGGAGGAACTTCGGGAAAAGTATGAAGTTGTCGGTAATCTGAGCAGGACGGCGAACGGAAGTTTGACAGGCAGTGTGAAGCTTGATTTTGAGACGTATGTTCAGAGAAAGTATTTCCGGCAGATCATACAGGCGGCGAACCGAAGGCTTGCCAAAATGACTTCCGGAGGATTTATCCTGCAGTGTCGGGAATTGAAAGATTTAAGCAGTCAGGGGCAGGCCGGATTAGATCTGGATGTGTACGATCTGGTAACAGATTCTGTCCGCGACGTAAAATCTCTGTCAGGCGGAGAATCATTTATGGCGGCGTTGTCAATGGCGTTAGGACTTGCGGATATCATTCAGAACACAGCCGGAGCGGTGAGTTTGGAGACGATGTTCGTAGACGAAGGATTCGGTTCTTTGGATGATCAGTCGCGGGAGAGGGCAATCCGTATCTTGAAAGAACTTGCAGGAGAAAAAGGACTTGTAGGTATCATTTCTCATGTCAATGAATTGAAAGAGCAGATCGACTGGAAGCTGACTGTGACAAAAAGCGGACATGGTAGCCATGCCCGCTGGATCATATAAGACTTTTATAAAGCTCTTTTTAAATACCGGATGCTGTATGCGGGCAGGACGAGCTGTCCGTTAAGTTCCTGTACGGAAGTGTCCTTGCCGCTTGTGATCGTTTCGTTTTCAAAGGAAAGGATCTGTTCATATGTGCCGTTTAACTCATGGTGTCCGGCTGTGAATTCACAGTCGGATGCGTTGACGGCAACAAGGAATTGCTCTTTTTCTGTTTTGCGCTCGAAAATAAGCTGATGATTTGTAATAACGATATTTCGATAAGAACCGCTGCACAGCGCATCGCTTTCTCTGCGAAGAGCGATCAGGCGGCGGATCAGATCGGTGAGATCGTTTGGCTTAGGCGCATCGAAACAAGGCCTTAAGGCATAATCATTATCCGGTGATTTCGTTCCTTCCTCTCCCCATTCGCTTCCGTAATAAATACAGGGAATACCCGGCATACCGAACAAAAGTCCGTAAGCAAGGGGGATATGCCGCTTGTTTGTCAATATGGAAGCAAGCCGCGTGACGTCATGGTTATCTGCAAAAGTCATGAGATGCTTTCCTCTGTAAATGCACCACTGCTCCGGTCCGTACTGGCGGTTTAATGAGTGGGCGATCTCGAACAAGTTCATGCTGTTAAAGCTGGAATATAATCCTTTGTAACATTCGTAGTTCGTGCAGCTGTGAAGCATTTCGTCGTTGACGATCAGGTTGTAGTCTCCGAATAAAACTTCTCCTACAAGAGCGAATCCCGGCTTAATCTCTTCGCAGAAAGAGCGGAGGCGGCGCATGAAGTTATGATCGAGAGAATAAGCGACATCAAGGCGCAGTCCGTCAATGCCGAAAGTTTCGATCCACATTTTTATGCAGCTAAGCAGATGGTCTGTGACGGCAGGATTTTGCAGGTTTAACTTCACAAGTTCGTAGTGTCCTTCCCAGCCTTCATACCAGAAGCCGTCGTTATATGCGCTGTTGCCGTCAAAATTAATATAAAACCAGTCTTTATACGGAGAATCCCATTTCTTCTCTAACACATCCTGAAATGCCCAAAAACCTCTGCCGACGTGATTGAATACCCCGTCGAGCATGATCTTGATATTGTGCGAATGAAGCGTTTCACATACTGTTTGGAAATCTTCGTTCGTTCCGAGGCGACAGTCGATCTTCGTAAGATCTCTTGTGTCATAGCCGTGATTATCTGATTCAAAAATCGGATTTAGAATGATCGATCCGATCCCGAGCTCTTCGAGATATCCGGCCCAGTCTGCAATTTTCAAAATCCGGTGCATTGTCACGCCGTCATTGTGCGTCGGCGCGCCGCAGAAGCCGATCGGATAAATCTGATAAAAAGTTTCATTGTAAGCCCACATAATTTCAGTCCTTTCAGTTATTATATTTTTGCTGTGATCAGATATATGTTTCCTCGTAAACGGACATCTGTACAGCCAACTGTTGATAGGTAGATTGTAACATATCAAGGCAGAATTGACATTAAAAAGTGTAGTAGATATACTGAATAAAGGTACAAAAACAAAGATAAAGGAAGTAAAAACGGTAAAAAATGAGTTTGATGGAAAGGATCCCCAAAGATTTTTATAAATTATTTTCAAGTAAATATACGGATTACTATATGCTGTTTCTCACGGCAATCTATGAGGAAATGAGTCTGTCTTATTCCGTGCTTGGATTGACGGAAAAAGAGTGCAGGGCAGTTATGAATGAAAAGATCGCGGCAGCGGCTCTTCTGTGGGATGAGGAAAATTATGATGAAGAGGGAGAGTTTCTTACACGTTCTAATATGGCGTCCGTGTGTCTGAAACATTTTCAGGAGTGGGGATGGCTGAAACAGGACTATGACGAGGCTTTGAACAGTTACGTTGTGACATTTCCTGAATATAGTCAGATGTATGTGGAGTTGTTTAGGAGTCTGCTTGATGAACAAGAGAGCGAAGAGCGGGAAAGCGTTATGACGATATACAGCCATCTGTATACATATAGTTCCGATAAAGAAAAAAATAATGAGATTTTAAAAAGCGCCCTTCGTGTTTCCAAAAAGCTTGTGCAGATGCTTGTAAATATGCAGGACGGTATGAGAGGGTATTTTGATGAACTGTCCCGTCAGAAAGATTTTCGGGGAATACAGGACGTCCTTGTAAAGGAGATCAATAACAGTGACAGCCGAAAATATGCGATCTTGACGACAACGGACAGTTTTTATCGATATAAAGAAGCTGTTAAAGAACTGCTTGACAGAAATTTACAGGAAAATGATATGAGCAGGCTGAAACTGTTGCGAGAACTGGAAGAGGTCCGTCAAAAGAAGATGAAAGACGAAGAAAACGCGGGAAAAGTTAAAGATCCGAAAAAAACAGATGAGGCGGAGAAAATAAAAGAACTGCGGCTGGAACGGGCGGCGGCAATGTGCGAGGAAGCGGCAGATACGCTGATACGAATCGAAAGGCAGTTTGATGCGATCGAAAGAAGATATAATAAACTGATCGAACAGAAGACGATTTTTGCGTCCAGGGCGGCTGCGAGAATACGGTACGTTCTTCAGGAAGGAGCAGAAGAAGACCGTACGGTTGCGCTTGTAGATCTGTTGAATAAAAGCAGGAGAAAAGAAGAAATATCGGAAAAACTGGCGGAGCGTATCCGCCTTAGCAGACCTCACAGAGCGTTGACGGATGAAAGTCTGTACAAACGGAAAGAAAAAGGGAGAGAAGCGTTTGTTCCGGCTGCTGTTTCGGAAGGCGGACAGGCGGAAGAAAATTTGGAGTCGTTTGTCTTAAAACCGCTTTATACAAGGAAAGAGCTGCAGGAGTTCAAAGAAAGAAACAGTGTCGGAAACGTATTTAGAACTACGCGGCAGACGGTTCGGTCGGCTGAAGATTTGGAAAAATTGTTTTTTATATGGCAGGAAGCGACGGAAAATGCGTTTGGCAGTGGGGAGATCACCGTAGGAGAGGAAGAAGAAACCGAACAGGGAATGCGTTTTTCAACGCTGGAAATAAGAGAGGACTAAGTCATGTTTGAGTATTTGGAAAGTATTTCTATCACAGAAGGGGAACAGATAAAAAAGACGATACAGGCGTTGTTTCGCCAGACATGTATTTTGCAGGTGAAATATGATCCGGCAACACTTGTGCCGAAAGATAATGTACAGTATGAAATCTGTGTCCGGCACAGACATTTTATAGAAGACTATCTTTCGGTACTTGGATGTGAGCTTACGCATGATGCACAAGAGCATATTTTCTGTTTGACAGGCGACGGAGCTGCAAGGGAAAAACTGAATATGACAGAAACGGTGATCCTTCTTATCATAAAACTGATCTATAAAGATAAAATTATGGGAGAAGGGTTAAACGCTCCTGTGACAACGCTGAAAGAAATGCGCGAATACGGAAAGAATACGAACCTGATCGTAAGAAAATTGAAGGCAGATGAATGGAAAGCTTCTCTTTATCTGATGCGGCTTCATCAGATCATCGACGTGCCGGGAGCGGTGAGGGACGTAGAAGACGATACGCCGATCTATATTTACAGTACGATCAATCTGTATGTGACGGCGAAAGATATGAATGATTTGATTGAAGAATATAGAGAGGAGGCAGACGGATATGAAACAGCCGAAGAAAATTTTTACAAGAATGCTGATCAATAACTGGGGCGGCATCAGCCATAAAATGTTGGAATTCCACGAGTATGTGAATCTTTTCAGCGGAAAGAGCGGATCGGGGAAATCGACGGTTATGGATGCGATACAGGTTGTTCTGTATGGGAGTGTGTCTGCTAATTTTCTGAATAAAGCGGCAGATGATTCTAAAAACAAGAGAAGCGTTTTAAGCTATCTTAGAGGAGCGCAAAAAGACGGAACGGCAAACAGGGGAGACGTTGATTTTTGTTCACAGATTGTTCTTGAGATTGAAGATACCGCCACTCATATTGTGACTTGTGTCGGGGCGGCGTTCGAGGTGGCAAAAGGGGATACGGATCTGAAAAAATATACTTATTTCAGTCATTCGGGAAGAATTCCAAAGGATGAATATTTGGAAAATAACGTACCTTATTCGATCGCACAGATTAGAAAACTTACGGAAGAAAGAAGCAGAAGCGCCGATAACAGAGGCCGGGGTGAAGTAAATAAAGTGTATCCGTCGAAAGAAGCTTATCTTTATACGCTGTACGGGGAAATCTTCGGTCAGGTAGAACAAGGTCGTATGATCACGATGGAAAAAAGCGCCATTGCTCTGAAAATGACGAGTGGAACAGGTCAGTTTATAAGAGATTATATGTTTCCGAAAACGAAAGAAGATACGGTGGCGACGATCAGTGAACAGCTTGGCGCGTACAGAGAGATCAAAGAACGGGTGGAAGATCTGGAAAAACGGATCGAAATGCTGGATAAGATCCAAGTATATGACAGAGAACTGACGAATGTGCGTGCGGAGAAAGTACGAACGGAAACAGTGCTCAAATGCATTGATATCGAGGAAAATATAATTCGACTCAAAGGACGGGAAAGTGAGTTGGAATCCGTTGAAAAAGAAGCGGACGAGGCGAAAAAAGAACAGAAGATACTTCAGGACGAACTGCAGACGATACGGGATGAAAGAGCCCGGGTACAGGCAGAATTAAATAACAGCGATTATGGAAAGAAAGAACAGGAACTAAAAGATTTAGAATACAGAATTGCTCTTCTGGCGGATAATTCGGCACAGTGGCGGCAGATCGTGAAAGGATTGAAACGATGGGAAGAAGAGGATGTTGTCACTGATTATGTGAGCAACAGAGCTCTTCAGCTTATTCAGGAAATACGAGGCGGAGCGCTTACGGAAAAGTTATGTAAAGAACTGAGGACACATCTTGACTTGGCCCTTGATAATATTACAAATGAATTGTCGGAACTTCGTATTTCGATCCATGAAACGGAAAAAGACATCAAAGAAAAACAAGATGCTGTCGAAGATCTCCAAAACGACAGAAAACCGTATCCGTTGGAATTGAAAAAGGCGAGACAGGAACTGCAGCGTGCGTTGAGCGACAGGTACGGAAGGAAAATCGAAGTTCATATTTTCGCGGATTTGTTTGATATTACGGATGAAAAATGGAAAAATGCGATCGAAGGACGGCTTGGCAGGATTAAAAAAAGTATGATTACAGAACCGGCATACGCTCTTGATGCAGCGAAAATATTTCGCAGGATGCAGCAGTTTGAAGAAGTTGATCTGATCAATAGTGAGGCGGTTCAAAAGGATTCTCCGGAAGCGGACGAAAACTCGCTATATGAAGCGGTACACGCAGAAAGCGGATATGTTGACCGGTGCTTGAAACGTTATCTTGGAAGAATACAAAAATGTGAGACGGTGGAAGAGTTAAGTACGGTAAAAGACGGAGTCACACCGGATTGTTATTCGTACAGCGGATATATGTTCCGCCATCTGCGCAGGAAGGATTATACGAAAAATGCATGTATCGGTACAAAAGTATCGAAGGCAAAGCTAAGAGAGCTGCAGGAGGAAATTATAGATCTTCAAAGTTCGCTGATCGCAGATCGTCAGACGGAAGAGTCGTTGAAAGAAGCCCGGCAATTTGAACGGTTCGGTCAGGAACCGGAACATTTGATGCGTCTTGCGGGTGCGGCAGACGAACTGGCCGATCATTACCGCCGCCAAGACCGGCTCAAAGAAGAAATCAAAGAACTGAAAAACGGAACTTTGGCAGCAGAACTGCAGGCTAAAACGAAAGAACTTACAAGCCGGATTGAAGAAAAAGAACAGGCGGCAGGAAGATTAAGAGAAAAAGAAATCGAAACAGGGAAGAAAAAGGGCAAACTGGAAGAGAAAATTAAAGCGCTGAAAGAAAGACTCGATTTTTTGATGAAGGGATATGTTCCGAATGATGAGATATTTGCCGAAGTGAGGTCGGCTTTGGAAACGAAGAGCGAAGCGGCTTATAAAAAAGAGATGACAGTGATGGCGGAGAGGCTTTTTGAGAAAGAAACAAAACTTCAGGATGAGCGGATAAAATCAAGAAATGCATTTAACAATACATATCCCGCATATGGATTTTCAGGTGTAGAACATGACAATGAAGTTTACGACAAAGTTTTGGAGCGATGCAGAAAAGATTTTGAGCCGAAATATAAAGAAGAATTTGAAAAACAATACGAGCTCGTGTACCATTCTCTGCGCGATAACGTGATCGCAACGATACACGGGGAAATCAAGTCGGCATACAGACATCGGCGTCAGATCAATAAAATGCTGTCGCAGATCCGTTTTTCGGACAGCATTTATCAGATTGATATCTCTCCGGCAAAAAATGAAAACGGACAGTTTTATGAGATGCTTATGGCAGAAGAACTGGACAGCAAAGTAATAGATCATAGTGGGTTTGACGGTCAGATGAGTTTGATGGAAGATGAATTTTTCAGAAAATATGAAAGGAAGATCGGACTTCTTACCGAGAAATTCATGCCGTCCAGAGAGGAAGACGGGGCAGGGCGTGAAAAGCACAAAAATGAAATGGAACGCTTTGCTGACTACAGAAACTATTTGGACTTTAATATGTATGAACAATCTATCGATGAAAACGGGATCGAGAAGAAAAATTATGTGGACGACATGGCGGGCGTCGATTCCGGAGGAGAGGGACAGAACCCGAAATATGTGGCGCTTCTTGCAGGATTCGCAATGCTCTATATGCAGCAGAGTAATCGGGATTCAAAGATTCGCCTTGTTCTTCTTGATGAGGCATTTTCAAAAATGGATAAGGAGCGAAGCGAAGTCTGCTTAAAATACGCAAGAGAATTGGAACTTCAGTTGATTGTCTGCGTGCCGGATGAAAGACTTCAGTCTCTGATCCGAAATGTGGACAGCGTATACGGCTTCCGCAGGTTTAGAAATCAGGTTACGATGATGCATATTGACAAAGGAAATTATCTCGATATGATCGCAGGGGAAAGCAGATCGGAAGAGGTGTAGAAATGTTTTTGGATGATGGAGCAATAGTTAAAAGTTGATAAAAAGGAAGGAAAATGTTGAATCGCATATGAGCGGCAATTTGTTGGCAAAGTGGATTATTGGGAAAGCGGAAAAAAGTGAAGCTTATCGGGCGGGAACGCTGACAGGCATGAAACATCCGAAACCGGACAGAGAAATGATCAAGGCAGCAGGTGGCTTGCCTGAGCTGATCAGACAGGCTGATGAGTTGGAGAAAAGCGGATATATCCGGACAGAAAAAAGCAATCTGGGCGCGGATATGAAAAAAATCTATTATTCCATAGATGTCATTCCAAAGCTGTGCGAAAAAGAAGGAATTGAAGATCCAAGAAAGCAGCAGCTTCGTTATATAAAACAAATAGAACAACTGCGCGCTGAGGTACAAGGCAGTTTTTTGGAAGGTTATTATGATGAGATCATAAGACGGTTGGAACTTGGGGAGATCGTAAAATCACCCGATATGGAGGACGTTGATTTTTTCCGATGTTTGAATGCAGTTGTGAATTTGAAAAAATCTCTGTGGATGCGCGTATTCAGTGCTGCTGTGCTTAATGACTCTAAGCGTTTTAAAAAAGATTATGAGAAAAAAGTGGTGAAAGTACTGGTCAGATCACCTTTGTATGAAGAGGGGATGACTGACGATGAGATATTAAGCGTTCATGGAATTCTCAGTTATGCACAGGTGATGGAATGGAAAGGTCCGCTTCTGTATAAATTAAAGGGCGGACAGGAGTATATAGAAGATAAGGCGAGGGAAAAGGAATATGAAATAGATACATCTCAAAATCAATACGGAACAGTGATTAATTCGCAGACATTGGAACGTGCCTTTCCCGTTTCTATAAAAGGAGTCCAAAGAATTGTAACGATTGAAAATAAGGCAAATTATGAAGAAATGAAATACAGAGAGGATACGCTTTATCTGTTCTGTCATGGATTTTATTCTCCGAAAGAACGGATTTTTTTGAAAAGATTAATGGAAGTGGCGGAAGGAGAGATACAGTATTTTCATTGGGGAGATATGGATATGGGAGGCATTCGTATTTTCCGGTTTAATAAGAAAAATATTTTTCCGAAATTGAAGCCGTATAAAATGGATCGAGAAGCATTTCAAGAAGCGCTTGAAAGAGGAGCGGGCATTCCTCTGGAAGAGAAAAAGAAAGAAAAATTGGAAAAGCTTAATGCGGGAGAATTAGAAGAGCTTAAAAAGTGTATTTTGGAAAAAGGAGTAGAAATCGAACAGGAAATTTTATTGGCGGAAAATGCGATAGCGGAAAATTGAAAAAAGTGCTGAGAAATGCAGGGGAAACGATAAGATTTGTAAATAGTATGATAGATTTTGTGAAAATAAGGAAAGAGGTTTTATAAAATAAGGGAAGAGGTTTTACAAAAAAGCTTGACATGTGTGAGAGCAGGGATTATAATATTACAGCATGACTAAAGGAGAAACAGTATACGCCATAGCCCCGGAGTGTGCTGATTTCACATATACAGGCAAGTAAATGTTATCTGATGATTTTATAGGAGGAACACCCATGAAAACTTATATGGCTAACCCTGACAAGATTGAAAGAAAATGGTATGTGGTTGACGCTGAGGGATGTACACTCGGACGTCTCGCATCTGAGGTTGCTAAAGTGCTCAGAGGAAAAAATAAACCGGAGTACACACCGCACATTGATACAGGAGATTATGTGATCGTTGTCAATGCAGCGAAAGTAAAAGTAACAGGAAAGAAACTTCAGCAGAAGATCTACTACAATCACTCTGATTATGTAGGCGGAATGAGAGAGACTACGCTGGCAGAGATGATGGCTAAGAAACCTGAGAAAGTGATCGAGCTGGCTGTTAAAGGAATGCTTCCGAAAGGACCTATGGGAAGAGACATGATCAAGAAGCTTCATGTTTATGCCGGAGCAGAACATGCAAATCAGGCTCAGAAGCCGGAAGTTCTGACATTTTAGGTAAAGGTTGAAAGGAGGATATAACAGTGGCTAACGCAAAATATTACGGAACAGGAAGAAGAAAAAAATCAATCGCAAGAGTATATCTTGTACCGGGAACAGGTAAAATCACGATCAACAAAAGAGATATCGACGAGTATCTTGGTCTTGAAACATTGAAAGTTGTTGTTCGCCAGCCGCTCGTGGCAACAGGAACAGCAGATAAATTCGATGTGATTGTTAATGTATGCGGCGGTGGTTATACAGGACAGGCAGGAGCAATCCGTCATGGAATTTCAAGAGCACTCCTTGAGGCTGACGCTGATTACAGACCGGTGCTTAAGAGCGCAGGTTACTTAACTCGTGATCCGAGAATGAAAGAACGTAAGAAATACGGTCTTAAAGCAGCTCGTAGAGCTCCGCAGTTCTCCAAACGTTAATCATACGTTTCGGGACGTACAATTTCAAAAAGATTTTACAAACCTCTCAGGGAATGCTCCTTGGGAGGTTTATATTTTTGAAAAATTATAGAATTATATTGATTTTTTAGGGAGAATTGCATATACTTATTATAGACAAAGAATTGTCTTAGGTGAGTTTCTACCATAAAGTGGAAACTTAAAAAAGCAGGTGAGTCTCCACCATAAAGAGAGAACCTAAAAAAGCGGTGAGTCTCCACCATAAAGAGAGAACCTGAAAAAGAGGCGAGTGAAGTCGTCTCTTTTTTTGTATCAGGAAAACCACGCGATAGTCGCGTGGTTCCGTGAAAGCTTTAGCGGTGTATTCAGAA
>ENA-ORUU01000377-ORUU01000377.1-human-gut-metagenome-genome-assembly--contig:-NODE-377-length-37242-cov-5.59413_pt1 | contig 37242 bp, 38 predicted proteins | sample MGYA00242085_ERZ509221 | MGnify/ENA primary metagenome ERZ509221 (study PRJEB26280, sample SAMEA2338809) | human gut metagenome | biome: human gut; feature: human-associated habitat; material: faeces... | reverse complement strand
ATATTGGACTTCACATACAGAAAGAGAACATACAGAGTGTTGTGTGTTCTTTTTTCTTGTTCTGAAGCAGGAAAAGATAAGGTAGCGTTACTTTGATGTGGATTGACATTGTAAATAAGAGAAGTTATAATTTCTTGTATATGAATATGTTCTTGCATATACTACTATCGCCCTACATCATTTACATCATATTTTACATCATTTGCCCGCAAAGTGACTCAAAGTAGAGCAAAAATATGAAGTATGGGGGATAATTGGAATATGGAGAATTTAATAGTATTAACACCAGCTTGGTCGAGTATGAAAGAACCACAAAAAGGGTCCCGACAATGAAATCCCTGGACGCTGACAAGAAATCTGCGAAGTCAGAAAACAGCACTTCCACAGCAGCACCGGAGAAAGAAGAAGTTATCGACTTCTCCAAGGTAAAGGTAGAGCCTTTATTTGAGGAATTTGTTGATTTTGATACTTTCAGCAAGTCCGATTTCAGAGCTGTAAAGGTTAAAGCATGTGAAGCTGTTAAGAAATCCAAGAAGCTGTTACAGTTCACGCTGGATGACGGAACAGGCACAGATCGTACGATTTTAAGCGGTATTCACGCTTATTACGAGCCGGAAGAACTGGTTGGAGAGACTTTAATTGCGATCACCAACCTGCCACCGAGAGCCATGATGGGAATCGAATCCTGTGGAATGCTTCTCAGTGCAATCCATGAGGAAGAGGGCGAAGAAAAGCTTCATCTTCTGATGGTTGATAACCATATTCCGGCTGGTGCAAAGCTGTACTAAAATTAAATATAAAATGTCTAAAACCATGATGTCAGACCGCATTTGACAACAATTTGACAACAAAATTTGGGAGAATGATGAATCGTTATGAAGCATGACGAATTTCAGGTGAAAGGGCACAGGTTTGGGCAATGAAGGAAGAGCACTTCTTAGAGTTAATCTAAGAGGTGCTTTTTTTCGTCCTTGGAAAGTCACATCCCAGCGGTCAGCTTCTGTAAAACAGTAAATCTAATTTTGGAGGAAAACATCATGGGTAAAAGTTATAAACCAATTACAAGTATGAAAGAAGTACCAGAGCAGCTTAGAAAATTACGCCGACAGTATCTGCGTTATCAACAGGCAGAGATTATTTACAGTATCTCTCATAAGAAACTTTTTGAACTTGCCAGTGATGCAGGTGCGATTTACAGAATAGATGGAACCGTATTGATTAATCGGGATATTTTTGATGCCTATCTGGAACGATTCCATGAACCGGCGACAGGAAAGGGTAAGGAGGAGATAAAAGATGAGCGGTAATGTATGGATGTTTTCAGATGAGATTGACGACGAAGATCTGGAATTTATGAGTCATGACTATGTGACCTACAATATGGCGTGCGAATACTACAGACTTGGAATCAAACCCCTTGTCCGTATGGCGCATGAAGCAGGGGTAGTATATAAAATCGGGAAAAAAGTGTTGATTCGAAGAAGTATATTTGAAGCATATCTGAGAGTACAGAGAAAGATTTGATGGAGGAGAAGAACATGAGCGATCAGAGAAAAATACTACATGATGATAGGAATGGATTAGATTATGTGTTGGTAGAAGATTATTACCTGCCGATGATAGATTTGCCAAAGGAAACCAGACCGATTGGTTACTGGGGAATGCTTAGGAAAGAATATATAAAAAACTATAAATCAGGCATGTATTCTTATCTTTTGTTGACCGGGAAATTGGACAGCTATCTGGCAGATCTGAATGAACAGGCGCAGGAACGATATGAATTGATTGAGGCACAAATGCGAAGTGCGGAGGGAGTTACAGAGGAATTAAAAGCATGTAATCCTATGGAATGGGTTCGCAGAGTAAATAATATCCGAAACCGTGTACAGGAAATTGTATTGAGCGAATTGGTGTATGTGTAGGGACGTATGGGATATAGGACTGAGAAGGCACAGGTGAGAATCTATGAAAATGACAAAAGAAATTGAAGAAATTTTAAATCTGGCAATAACAGAACACATGGGAAAGGCATATACGGACTGGAAATTAAAACAGCAAACAGATGTAGAAACAGATAAAGTAGAGGAAGAATATGAAAAAGTAATTGCTTCACTTTCGCCGGAGCAGGAAGAAGCGATTACGAAATATTGTGATGCTATATTCAACAGTGGGGAAGATACAGAAGAATTCTTTTATCGTCTCGGGTTAAAGGATGGTATGAAGTTACGAAAAATAACAAAAAGCATATTGAAATCTCTTTCGTAAGTGAAAGTAATACGGAGAAGCATTGACTGCAAATGGTGATAATGGATATCAGATGCCGATAGGCTTTTTCCTTTTTCTAGGTTTTTTAGAAAATTGAATTCACGAGGTAAAGTAAAATTTGATTATCAAAAAAATAACAGACGATTCTTAAGGAGGGACGGATTATGACAAAGAAGTATACGGTTAAAAACAACAACACCATCCTGGCAAAGAAGGCACACAATAAGCTGGATTATTACCTGAGAACTCCTGCAGGTGATGAGTTATATCTCTTTACGAGGGAGTATTCTACGACCTGTTATGAGATGTGTAAGTCAGGAGCACAGATTCATTCGATTCTTTATGGAAGGAAGAAAAATACGGCATTCATGAATTTATCAAAGTACCTTAACTTCATGATGTCGTATTTTGTAGAGTATTATGGTCTTGATGTTGCTTAATTAATTCAGCAATAAGCGTTATAGGCAGCGCTAATATTTGAAATGACTTCATCCACAATGTTCTTTGGGGACATTACCTTTACATAGTGTCCGAGAAAAAGAATGTTGCGGATGATTTCATCTTTTTGGAAACGATAATAGTAGATGTTCATGACGAGAGTATCATCCCCTTTATCATAACAAATAGTATCGTATGACGAAAAAAGATAAGCGCATCTATCATAGGCTTCATCTTGGTTCTTGATTTCAATAGAGACTGGAACTTTTTCTTTTATATTCTTTAGTTGCTTTTCAAAATTAGATAAAAACTTATTATATTCTACTATTTCATTTCCCAACTTTACTGCTGAGAGATTGGTTAGATTCATTTTCACTGGTCGCTTTGTATCTGATGGATAGCAGGAGAGTGAAAAAGAGTCAAATTGCGCAGAATATTCTAGCTTGTAAGGGTACACCTCTTGGTGTTCGTAGATTTGACCAGAAAAGGTTGTATTGGTTACAAACAGACGCCGATGCTGTTTTATTGCCGATACTATAGTCTTGAAATTTGTTAAAAACTCATCTGTGATTGATAGCTTGTTATTAGGAGAAAGTGATCGAATGTCGATGTATTCAGATTTGATTGGAAACCTCGACTGATCAATTTCATTTTCAAGTGCAGAAACGAGCTTTTGCTTAGTGGATGGTTCCAAAAACAAATCCGACTTACTGTTTTGTAAAATATAGTATAACCAGGCCTTTTCTGCGATAGATGCTCTTATAGGAATAGAAATCTGACGCAACGGCAACATAAGAGCATCTTGGGTATAGAGGATGCTGGCATTATAAAATTCACTGTTATCGTAGGCATTTGTCAGGGCAAGCAGGAATTCTTCAAAAGAGCTTTGAGAAGCTCCGGAGAGCTGTTCTCTAAGTTCATCTTCTGTTAAAGCCAGGGAATCGTCATTCACACAGTTGTTTATGTAATTTGTGATGAAGGCGAAGTTTTTGTTCTTATATTTATTGAATAATTCCATATTGCTTCATTGTCTCCTCCCAGTCAGTTTTGATTTTACCTGCTAAATCAGGGTTTGTACTAGAATCTACGACAGCATAAGAGCCATATCCACGGATCCACGGGACTAATTCCAGCTCGCTTTGTACAGTAACAGAGAAATCAACATGCCCGTTTCCGAGTTCTGTTATAAGGCCATAATGACGCGTTGATTTAAGCCTGTTTAGTTGTTTCTGGTATTCTTCCTCGGGGAATGTAAAATGGATTAATACCGTGGAAGTTTTTTCGCTCATGGCAATATTCCAAACGTGTTCACAGTGTTGAGAATATATCTGATTGTACATGCGATGTAGATCAGTGCCTTTATTGATTTTCCCGGTAAAGAATTCGTATTTCTGCAACTTTTTAATTCTCTTGGCAATGGCTACTTCAGACACTGAGGATAACCGCTGCATATTGAAAACTTTATATTCATAATCATAACAGAAGAAATATTGGCGACCATATTGGCAGTCAATTACTAGCTTCATTGGTAGAACAGTACATTCTTTTAAGGAACCACTTTTAGTTCTATACTTATATTGGATGGCATTTGTGTTGTGGATTGCATTTAAAATAGCCCAAGTAATATCGTCATCAATAACATTTTGAAGACGGTGGTTTTTGTAGAAGAAAACAGGGTTTTCTTGCTTGTTGAAAAAACTATCGGTTTCTTCGATGAAATTTGATTGCGTATATTCACCTATAGTAGCGGATAGATAGTATCCTGGGATGGTAAGGAAAGAGCAATTGTAAAAGTACTCGGTCATAAGCTGTACATCTTTAAGCTCGTCTGCATCTAAATCAGCAAAAATATCATCCGAAAGCCGATAGGTATCTTTTGAAGTATTGACAATAATGCCAATATCCGACAACTCTTGAATTCGGGCACGAACTTTGGACAATGTGAAGAGCAACTCACTGTGTTCAGCGTTGCCAGGAATACCATTGAATGCTTCGAGTAAATCCTGATTAGTTTCAAATACTATCTGGAGAGTGATTATTAAGTCATTTATGGTAAATTCGTGCATATAATCCATGCAATCGTCTATTTCATCATATTCTTTACCACATTCGTCTGAAACATACTCATATGGCTTTTGCCGATAATCAGGATTTGTGAAAGTCTGCATAAGGCAAAAGTAGAAGATGAAGTCATCTATAACATAGGAACAGTTTTGGTATGTGTCAGCAAGATAGTTTACGGGACAAATAAAAGGATCGTACATAAAACGATATTTCTTCCCGGAGCCCTTCTCTTTTGACTTGTGTTCCTGAAGGTATTCTCCATCAATATAGTTTTCAATTCGCTGTTTAGTGTCATAGAAAGAACTAATGCTTTTGGAAAGCTTTTTTTCTACAAGTTCTTCTTTAGACGAGCTGCCATACATGTAAAGATATCGTAGGATATCTCGGATTTTATCATAGTGTTTAATGTCACTTTGGAAGGCATGGGTGTTTTTGGTTTTTGCCATTTTGATTCACTCCCATTTTTGTAGGTTTTTTATAAAGTTCAGAAATTATCATGTGGTAGTATATGCTCATCACATGAAAAGCCAACTTGGAGGTGATAATTTCTCGGCTTTTAGTATACAAAAAAGTGCGCAAAAAATCTAGACAAACTTGATGTTTTGTCAGTAAAATGATAAAATTGTAAGGGCATATACCAGAATTTGATGTGCGAATTACATGCACTTGAAATAATTAAACTTACCTATCGAAAGACGGAGGACTACGCGATGGAAAACATGAATGAATTTGATGGATTTGTAATGCCGCAGGCAAGAATGCTTCCTGTAATTTTATTACTTGATGTGAGTGGCTCTATGTCATATGACTCAAAGATGGATGAATTGAACAATTCCGTTCGTGAGATGCTTGAGAGTTTTCAGAAGGAACAGATCGTTCAGGCAGATATCTGCGTTTCGATTGTTACATTTGGATCAGAGGTTAAGGTTCACACGGAACTTATGTCGGCGCGTGATATTAACTACACTGATATGGTTGCAGGCGGAATGACATACATGGGTCGTGCTCTTGATGTGGCCTACGATATGATTGAAGACAAGACTAAGATTCCAAAGAATGCATACAGACCGGTTGTGGTATTGGTATCAGATGGCGCTCCTAATGATGATCACTGGGAGGACAAGCTCACGAAGTTTACTACTACAGGTAGAAGTTCTAAGTGTGACAGATGGAGTCTTGCGATTGGAGCCGATGCTGACACAGCTATGCTTAAGAAGTTCCTCGATCATCCTGAAAAGGAAGTATGCTACGTTGAAGATGCTGCAGATATCCATAAGTTCTTCCGCTTTATCTCCTCATGCACGATTCAGCGAAGCCAGAGCAAGAATCCGAATCAGGTGGCACAGGACCTGTTTACGGCCGATATTTTAAATATCAATTTTGACAACTTGAGATAAGCGCCTATGAAGCGAGAAGTCATAGGATATTCTTCTGTTAGGGGAGCCTTACATGAGATAGGGAGGCTCCCTAACCAGGATTCATATCTCGTAAAGCAATTTAAATTCGGCACATTGCTCGTTGTGTCAGATGGCATGGGATCGCATCCGCATTCAGATGTTGGCTCACATTCGGTTTGTCTGAGCGTATCGCGTGCTATTCAACTTTGGCACGAATATCATTGCGATGATATTCGGTTGCTTATACCATTGCTGCATTCTTTGTGGGGGATGGATGTATTTCCGTTTCCTAAAAATGAATGTGGAGCAACTTGTCTTTTTGCCTTTCTGAGTGATGACAACCTTTTATATTTAGGGCAATTAGGGGACGGAAACATATATTATTCTGTCGGGGATGAACTTATTCTGCTAAAAACTAAAGAGGATGATTTTACAAATCTTACGACTGGCATCAATAGCATCAGAAGTTTTGAGGATTGGAGCCTTGCTACAGTATGCGCTGGTGATAAATCTGTTAAGGTATGTCTTATGACGGATGGGGTTGCAGAAACTTTGGTTGAGAGTCGACGTAATGAGTTTGTGAAGCTACTCTGGAAGCGCTTAAGTGAAAAGAATAATATTTGCGAGCGAAATAACATGATTAATAGGCTGTTAGAGGATTGGAATCCGGTAAATGCTGGAGATGACAGAACTTTAGTCAGCTATGAAAAACGATAAGGCGGTGCAATATGGAAGAATCAAAAATTCAATTTGTGATTGATGAAAATGGATATAAGCATTACCTAGAGGAGGTCCTTGGAGGAGGTGGCCAGGGCGTTACCTGGAAAACAAAGGATCCTAACATTTTGATTAAGATGAAGGTTAATCCGGGTACCGGTGAACCTGTGGTAGACGATGCAGAATATGAAAAGTTTAAGAAGGAACTTGATGAGGTTAGAATTCTTGATATTCCTGTTGATATCCATATTGCAAAACCTGTAAGTTTACTGCAGAAACCGTACTGTGGATATACTATGCGTCTCCTTAATGATATGAAGCCAATTAAGTATTGGATCAGACCATTTGACGGAACGACAAAGCCGGGGCTCTTTTTATATAACACTGGTGGATTGCGTCATAGATACGAGCTGTTAATGAACACAGCAGAGATATTCACGCGTTTGTATGCTCACTCAACAGTTTATGCAGATATTTCTCCTGAAAATATTTTTACATCTGGAAATCTCGAATCAAGTGAAGTCTGGCTTATTGACGCAGATAATATGCGTTACAGATTTGATGTTGAAAAACAGATTCAGACACCGGGATATGGTGCACCTGAGATTATGAAAGGTGAAATCAATTCTCTTCAGGCCGATGAATATTCGTTTGCAATCCTTGCACATGAAATCTTGACTATGAATTCTCCGTTTAATGGTGAGCTTCTTACAGACGGTGACGGAGGGGGCTGGGACGATGAAGAAGTAGATTATGCTGATCTTGCTTCAAAAGGAGAAGTTGCTTGGATTTATGATGAGAATGACGACTCTAACAGATGCCACACCGGATTAGGACCGAAATTTGCATTCACTAAAAATATAAAGAAACTGTTCGAAGGTAATTTCGGAGAAAAAGGCCGCCACGATCCGCTTAGCAGACCGAAAATGCGGGATTGGTATATTGCCCTGAGACAAGCAGCAAATCTTACAGCTAAGTGTAAATATTGCGGAAGTACTTTTTTAGTACAGCTGGAAGATATTCAGAACTGCAAGTGTCCATTCTGCAAAACAGGAAGAGAGAGTGCTCGGGCGCCATTTATAGCTGCAATCGTTATGGACTATTTCAATGTAGATAAGATTGTTGCAGATGTTAACGAGGATATAGATGCATTTAATTCAGATGGAGGGTATGAGGTTGAACCCGTGTCTCTCGATCTGTTAAAGCGCAAGGAAGCCGTAAGTATTAAGATTATCGATAATATGGATGGAGATTATTTCTTGTATAACTATCATACAAGCGATACATCTTTTTCTGAAAAGGTAGAAAAGTCTATAGAAATTGCGATTTCTGAAGGCGAGTATACAATCCGGAACCTGATGAATCGAGCTATTCGCATTGGAACACCAAATTCGGATTACGGCGAAATTATGCCGAACAGCAGTAAACGTTTGTCTGATATTAATAATATTATTTTGACCATGTCCGTGCTGTGCGGTGATATGACAGATTATCTTGGGGATGAAGAATTTACTACAGATGACATCGGGAATCTGAGAGAAAGAAGAATTCAGTTTGTCCTGGTATAGAAAAGGAGAGATGACGAATGGATCATTATGATCTCAAGCATTGTACACAAGAAGATACAATAGAATTTGAAATACTCTCTAATCTAAGCGATGAAAAAAAGCCACATTTTAAAGATGGCGAACCAGTCAGATTTATGAGTATTGGCGATGAATATGCGATAGCGTCTTTGAACAATGATACTAGAGTAGTTAAGGTTAAGCCGACTAATGCGCATTATAAGAGTATTGTCGACGGGATTCTTGGTAGGGGTAGAGTTTGTTTGACAGCTGTCATTAATAATACGAAAAAATTGCTTCAGGTATCTTTTAAACAGTTTTCCGAGGAGAAAACTCTTAGCTATGCAATTAACGTATCGGAAGATTTTTTTTCTTCGGTTAGAAGAAGTGTTAATCTGAATAACATTTCAAATCCCAAGAAGGATATAGAAGAAGGAACTTTATATAAGGCTGGTGGTTACACATATGCTGTAATCGGAGTTCACGCACGTGCCGATGAGAATCAGCAGTTTAAGCGGTTTATTGTTGTCGGAAGAGATTTTTATATTCAGGTCAACAAGATAGAGGAAGATTTAGGGCAGGAGTATTACGTCGCTGAAAAAGTGTTTAAGAAAATTAAGTCAGATGACTATTATTTTTTCTTGGCAAAAGGTCAGCTTAAGTACACAACAGATCGTGAAAAAATAGCACTTGAAACAAAGGCTGTAATGGAAAGCCTTGCAGATGATACATATATTAAAATATGGGATGAGTATGGTGAGATTGAGAGAGAAACCATATTGCAGGAAGCTCGTGATTTCGGTGCTTTGAGATATACTTCTTATGAGCAGATTGGCCGAGATTATCGTTTTGATATATCTTCAGATAACCCGGAGAGATTCTCTGCATTTGCAAAGAAATTTGAGCGAGGAGACATATTAGCGGCAAGTATTATGAATCCGTTTGATGTGCAGCGTGAGAATCAGGAATTCGAGGAGTATCTGGATAAACATAAGAATTATATTGCTAACATTCGTCTTGCGGAGGATATAGATCCTTCAAGTGGTTCTATTATTTTTACGGTTGATGACCAGGAGGCAAGAAAAATTTCTGTAGCGCAGCAAGGCTATATTTTTGTCTCTATTATGGGTGATAAAAAACGTTTGGACAGACGTGAGCAGGCTCGTACCAAGATAGAAAGCCGTCAGTGTCCTATGCCTAATTTATCAGCTGTTCTAGAAGGTAAAAGTGTAAGTGCAGCGAATAGAACTAAAAGGGATTATCCTGCATTAAGCGATAGCGTTATTAAGGAGATATTTACCAAGAAAGGCAAATACCAGCCACCTACACAGAAGCAGGAAATGGCTATTGCCATGGCACTTAATACGCCGGATATTGCGCTGATTCAAGGCCCTCCAGGAACCGGAAAAACGACGGTTATTACAGCTATATTAAAGCGTTTAAATGAAATTGCTGATCCAACAGGAGGCATGTTTGGAAGAGACCTTGTGACAGCATTTCAGCATGATGCGGTGCAAAATGCAATTGACAGGATTGAGATATTAGGCTTGCCGGCAATAAAGTTTGGTCATAAATACAATGAATCAGAGGATGATATTGTGGAGATTAATGCCGCAATTCAGGGATGGATTAATGACAGACTGTCTGATTTATATACCTGTCACAGTGATCTTGACAGCAAGAAGTATTTGACTGAATTTAACAAATTGTATGTGGATTATCTGTATTCTGCTAACTCTATAGATCAAACACTGAATCTTTTGGAAAGAGTACGTGATCTGGTTGATATCCGTGTTTCATCTGAGTTGTTAGATGAATTGTCAGATGAAATATCAGACTTGCAGTTAATGACTGGTCGGGCTGCAGGAGCAACAACAAATCTTCTGGTTCGTGCTGTCAGACGCCTTCCGGCATCTGAGATTGCATTTGAAGATAATGGAAGATTTGAAATGCAAAGGGCTGTTTATCAGTTGCGAAAACAGCGCAATACAGAATTTGATACAGAGATAAAACAGATTCAGAAGATGCTGGACTCAGAAGAATATGATTTTGAGTCATTAAAACTGATTCGTAAAAAGCTCCTGATAAAGGTACTTCCTAAGCAGGATATATTTACGGCCCCTAATAAAAAAGATGATATCGTACGTTTACTCGGTAGGATATCGGACTATCTTTTGAACCAAATTGAAGGTGGCAAAGATGGCGAAGACCTTGTAATTATGCAGTATATGCAGAGCTTGGAAGAGGATCCTCTTGCAGTAAAGCAGGCAATATTAAACTATTCGGCTGTTAATGGCGCTACAAATCAGCAGGTCATGCGAAAAGAGATAGCTGACTTAAAAGACGGAGAAATAGTTTTTGACAATGTACTTGTAGATGAGGCGGCAAGAAGTAATCCTCTGGATCTCTTTATACCTCTTTCAGTCGCTAAGGATCGTATTATTCTTGTTGGAGATCATAGACAGTTACCTCACATCATTGATGAACAGATAGTTGGAAAACTAGAAGACAATAAAGAAAACGATGTAAAGGCTGACATTGAACAGAAGATCAAAGAGAGTATGTTTGCGCAGCTGTTTACAAAGCTGAAAATGCTGGAGGCTCAGGATGGTATTAAGCGCACGATTACGCTTGATAAACAATATAGAATGCATCCGACTCTCGGCACATATATCGATAATAATTTCTATCGTAAATATAACGAGAGCGAACATGTTGGAAACGGCTTAGAAGATCCGGCATTTTTCGCACATACTTTGCCGGGGATTGAGAATAAAGCATGCATTTGGTATGACATTCCATATGACGGAGAGAATAAAGGCGAAAAAGCAAAGAGTAAGTTCAGAAGAAAGGAAGCAGAGGCTATTGCTCGTCACCTGAAAAAGATGATTTTGTCTGAAGGTGGCAGAACCTTGAATTATGGCATTATTACTTTTTACCGGGAGCAGGTAAATGAAATTAATAAGGCACTAGCAGACTCGTCTATTCAGATAATGGTAAAAGATGAGGCGGGGCATTATGTGATAAATCCTGAGTATAAGAAGAATAATCGCGACGTGAATGAAATTGTAAAAGTCGGTACAGTAGATGCGTTCCAGGGTATGGAATTTGATGTGGTTTATCTATCCATGGTTCGATCTAATGATACGGAAATAGATGTATCTGATGATAGTCCTGAAGTGGCGCGGATGCTGCAGAGAAAGTATGGCTTTTTAATGTATGAAAACCGTCTTTGCGTAGCAATGAGCAGACAGAAAAAAGCACTTATATGTGTTGGTGACAGCAAAATGCTCCAAGGAGCACAGGCTGTAAAGGCAGTTGCACCATTAGTGGAATACTATAAATTATGTAGGGAGGATGAATATGGAACAATCATTCAATAACAGAACCAGTGTCATATATCAGAATCCTACGCATCCCAAGAATTATAAAATTGTAAAAAAACGTTGGGTTTTAGTGCCGATGTGTGAATACAAAGTGTCGGTCCCCTATCCGAAGTCTAACGCTTTGAATCTGTTTCAGATGACGATCTTGCGTTTGCTTATCAGCGGCAGTAAAGATGATGTCTATATAGCAGGAAAATTATGCTTACATGAGGAGCTGGTTGCTTTTGTTATAGACGAATTAAAAAGATATCAGTTAATTGATGAGCGCAGGAGAGTAACGGCGAAGGGATTAGAACTTGTTCGAACGGGTACAGAGTCCTATGAAATTAAGACTGGCTATGTATATTACAACTACGTCACAAAAACTTTTATGGATGCGTTTATTCCTGATGATAAGCATAACGAAGTCGAAACCGGTAGTAGATATGATGGCAGGATAAAATTTGACCTAGGCACAGTGGCAAAACGTGAATGGAAAAACGGCATAATACTTAATGTTGATACTTCAGCTACGGTAACACCAACTCCATACGATGTTATTGCTATTTGTAAGAAGCATAATCGACGTACGCGGAATCTTGGCTTTATGGATGAAGATACTGACGACATAAAGACTATGGCAGAAGCTGAGGAAGAAAAAAACAGGGGAGAGGATATGGATCTGCCTTGGGAAATACAGAGCGTAAAAATGCTTGGCACTCAGAAGGATGTTTATGTGGCAACGTATTTATTTATGGCTGCTGATGATGTTATAAATCGTAGTAAGCTGCAGGTTTGTTATCCTTTTGGCGAAGGTACGTCTGCGAATATTGTTGAATGTGTTGATAAATTATCACACAAAAAAGAAAATACGGAACTTAAGAATGAAATACTTGGATTGAAAGATGATGTGTTTGGCATGTCGGATGCAGAATTGGATGCGGTAAGGAAAGGCCATTCTGATGCTGAAAAAATGATTAAGCGTATTCTGTCTGATAAGGTTGACGACTATCCTGCGGTTAGAGATGCACTCTTAAGTGTGGAATCTTCTTATTTGCTGGTGAAAGAATTACTGGAGGCAAATAAAGGAAGCAACAAAGACATCATCAAAAAGAATCTGGATGACTATATTGTAAATAACTATAATCTTCTGGCGAGTATATTAACATACACGGCTAAGGAATATGATTATTTTACAGATGCCCAGCTGGCTAATCATGTAGAGCAGAACGCAGTTTTGTTAAAAGAACTTTCGAGAAAACAAGGCTTTGCAGTGGCTGATGGTCGAGATGCAGATAAGTTCTTTCGTGTTAAGTCACGCACGGTGAAGGAGGCTGCGAATGCTAGCCAACAGCAATTAAATGCGTTGTTTGCATATAATCTTATTGTGGCGGATCATTTTCCGGAACATCCTTTTTATAAGCTGGCTAAGAATGTTCCTGAGCTTGTTCCGTATCTTTCAAGGCTGCGAGACTTGAGAAATGACAGTGCACATCCTAATGAAATGCCACAGGAGTTTAAGTGGGTTTCTTCATATAGAAAGAAGAACATGTATATAGCATTCCTTCTCTTAAATGGCCTGCAGTTTAATGATGACGGCGAAGAAGAACAGGACGGAAATTCTGGCAGTAAGGAAAAGCTTGTAAAAGCAATGCGCGATGCAGAACTGTCGTGTGAAAGTATATACACAGAATATTTTCAGAGAAGCGGAAATATTGCGAATCAGCTTAGAAACCTTCAGTTTGAAAATCTTTTAAAGGGGGAGAATTATCCGAATCGAGCATCAGAAGTATTCGAAGCTATTTTTAAAGAGATTTTATCTCGTAGGCTGGTTCCGGATGGAGTTAAAGAGGTTAAAGACTCATCGAAACCAAAACAGCGAGAAGAACTACTTAAAGAGATGCAGGGATTTGGATTCGATGTAACGGACACTCCTTTTTATTATAAAGATCGCGTTCTTGCCACATTCCGAGATTATACCAAGGGAACTCTGATCACTCTGTTTTACGCCTGGTATTATTCTGAAAGCATAAAGGCTGATGGTATGTTAAAGGATCTGCCAGGTCGTTGCCCTGAATTTATAAAGTTGATAGATGAGATTCATAATAATCGCGGACACAGTGGAAAGATGGATTTTAAAGATAAAAACCTCGATTTTACTAAACAGCATATCGATAACGCTATCAATAGTATGCTGGATATCATGTTTGAGCATGGTGTTTTGTAGGTTTTTTAGAATAGAGAAATATGGCACGATGCTATATTTATCCATAAGGAGGAATGCTAAATGGCAAAAGGTAAAAGCAAAAATGGGAATCCTGCAGTAAATTCAAAAAAGGAAAACATAGAGCGTTTTAAAGAAAGGGCAAAGGCTGCTAAAGTCAAGAGTGCTGAAGATCAGTGGAAGGATATGTTGGCTGCTATGTCCGAGGAAGAGGCTAAAGCATTCCTTGCGCAGTTAGATGTGGCTGCGAAGGAAGCAGACCTGGCTGAACGCGAGCAGGCAATAAAGGATATCCAGGCTGGGTTCGGAGACATTGAAACCGAACTTGACAATCGTGATACCCAGCAGGGAGAATTGCAGGAAGTGCTGGACGGGCGTGAGTCAGCGGTTCAGGAACGTGAGACTGCCGTAGGTGCACGTGAGACAAAGGCAGATAAAAAAGATTCTGAATTAATGGGACGTGAAAGAAGCATTATTGAAAGAGAAGCTAATGCTGAAAACGAATTTGCAATACAGAATCGTAAGGCACTGGACGCTCTCAGAAAGCGTAAAGAAGAGCTTGATGCAGAAATTCTTGCGCTTGAACAGAAAAAAATTGAGAAAGAGGATACGCTTGAGCAGCAGATAGAAGGTTTGCGAAAAGCTAAATTGGAAGCACTTGACGCAGAAATAGCAGATTTGAGCGAAAAAAGAAGGGTGGCTGCCAAGGCTGAAGCTAATCAGATTGTTGCAGATGCAAAAGCGGTGGCAGCAACTGAAAGGGCGAATATACAGAATGAGATGACCGTACTTAAGACTCTTTCTACACAGCTTAATGCGCAAAAACTTGAACAGGAAAAGAAAGAAAAGCAGCTTGCGGATAGAGAGCAAACTCTTGAATTTGGTGAAGATGATCTTAGAAGTGAGCAGGGAGACATCCCAAATCAGATTAAGGCCGGCGTTGAGAAAGCAGCAGGAACAATACAGACAAAGCTTACTCAGGCCGAGAAGGATCGCGAGCATTATAGACGCAGACTTAAAGAGTGTGAGGCTGAACTTGAAGGATACAGATGGCAGGAACGAGAAGCAGATGGCATGACAATGGCAGAGCTTTTAGAGAAGCTTGCCTCTAGAGAAGCGGATATTAAGAGATTGACAGGACAGCTTAATGCACGTCCTGATGAAGTGCTCCACGCAGAGTATAAGGTTAAAGCCCAGAAGTATGATGAACTGGATACGAAGTATGTACGGTTGTTGGAAGAGCATTCGGATCTCGAAAGACAGCAGGCACAGTGGATGCTTACCACAAGCCAGTTGGAAACTGAAAGAGAAAAATGCTTGATTGCAGAAAAGCGAAGAGAAGCACTGCAGGCCTCAATCGAGAAATATGAGCAGGAGGTTAATCGCTTCAGAAGCTTGTATGAACAGCCTAAGGAATTGGCAGGAAGATTGGAGTCTATTGAAACTCCATATTTTGCTAGACGTGAAATGGCAGCTCTTTCGATGACAGAGACAGAGTGGCTGGACAAGATTTGCGCAAACTGCGCGGAGGCAGGTATTAAGTTTAATCAGAGATTGCTTTACTCTTTCCATACAGCATTAAAAACCGCAGATTGGTCTCCAATTACAGTACTTGCAGGTGTAAGTGGAACCGGAAAGTCGTTGCTGCCTGAATATTATTGTCGATTTGGCGGAATCTATTTTATGTCCATGGCTGTTCAGCCGGATTGGGATAGTCCACAGTCGCTCTTTGGATATTTTAATTCTGTAGACAATAGATTTAATGCAACAACACTAATTCGTGCGATGGTTCAGTTCAGCCATGATGCCAAGCAGGTGGCAAAGGAATCAAATCTTTCTGATTCTATGTTCATTGTCCTTTTGGACGAAATGAATCTAGCTCATGTTGAATTATATTTCAGTGATATGCTTAGCAAACTGGAACGCAGAAGAAACAGTGATGATGAGATTGATGTTGAAATCGATCTTGGCGCCGGAATGCCAAAGTATCCACTTGAACTTAATGATAATATTCTTTGGGTCGGAACAATGAACGAAGACGAAACTACAAAATCGTTGTCGGACAAGGTTCTTGATCGTGGAAATCTGCTTAGTTTCCCGAGACCGAAGGAATTCATCAGCCGCGCTAAAGCCAATAGTGTTGAGGCTGCATCTATGCTTCCGAAAAATGTATGGCAGAGCTGGCTTGATGCTAATGTTATCGAGGAAGAACAGTTCATTTCAAGAATCGATAAGTATAAGAAGGGTCTTGAAGCTGTAAATGAGGCGATGGAATTTGCAGGAAGAGCTCTTGGACATAGAGTATGGCAGTCCATAGAGAATTATATGGCAAATCATCCAAAGGTAATTGCAGCTATTCAGGCAGAATCATTTGATGCAGGTGTCTGTGATCTTGCGATGCAGGAGGCATTTGAGGAGGCATTAGTACATAAGGTAATGCCAAAGCTTCGTGGTATCGAAACAGACGGTGAAACTAAAACCCAGTGTATTGACAAGATTGAAAGTGTACTGTTCGGACCGAACGGAAAAGATGGTCTTGCTCCTGGCTTACAGGCAGATTTCGAGCATGCAAAAAAGAACGCATACGAGACATTTATCTGGAGCAGCGCAAAATACCTGGAAATTGAGGAGTGATATATATGGCACCAGAGCTCGGTGAAATTAGGCTAATTGAACAGCTTGCGGCAGGTGATGAACCTTCTAAGGAAGGCGCATGGTGGATCATGCTTCAGACTGCAGAAAGTGTATGCAATTGTGCCAGCTTAAGAGATCCGGTGAATAACGTCTTCCTTTCAGAATTTTGGACCGATGCAACTAAACACGTGGCGTCTCTGCTCGAAACAGAGGTAGAGCGCCCGTTGCCGTATGATGACTTGATGCAAATGGTGTCTTACTGTGGAGACCAGTTGCAGACGATTATCACAAATCCAAGGCATAATATTGAAAAAGTCGATAAAATGGTTATGCCTCAGAGAGTTAAGAATGCCGGATCGAAAACAATGAACTGGCTGGGGCGGCAACCAGGCAAAACAATAAAGGAGAAGTTAGCCGGAAAAAATAAGATGCTTACTCAGGTCAATGAGTACAGCTACGATATTAGGGAAAATCAGGTATCCATGATGTTGTACCATCAAATTATGCGTCGGGTTTCAGATCGCGTGAATTATGGTATTAATGCGGGTGGATATGATGATACTAACAGTGAACAGATGACGCAGCTGCTTAGAATAAAAAAGTTACTGCGGAATTCTCCACTGGCAGATATCACTGCAAAAAATCATAATCAGGCCAATAATGCGCTTCTCTCAGATAAAAATTATTCTGTAATCTGGAGAGCATATCTAGATATGGCTAAATATGATAAGAAACTTGCTGCACAATGGGAAACTGCATTACAAATGTATGTTAGAGCAGTATTTTTGGCTTTCAATGCTGAAATCTTGTCATATGAAGATGTGTATGCTGTAGAGAGTAGAATAAAGCTTGAAGGGCTTGGCGACTTGAAGACGGCATATGTAATAGGTTATCATTGGCAGATTCCGTATGTGATAGAGGTTGAATATAGTGAAAACACTATATCTCTTGATATGTATGATGCACCGCTTGATGGAATCAATCAATCAGAAGCAGAAATGCATCTGACGCTGACTTTTGAGGAGTGTACAGATAATAATAAACTTGAGGCAAAGCATGGAGTCCCTATTAATGTCATCGTAGACGATGGCAACAAGGCGTATATTCAGTTGTTTGCCGATTTTTCGGGTATCCGATCGATTTGCTTCTTTTTAGTAAATAAGGTGTTTCCGTTTGCTGATATTGATAAAGAGAAAAGACAGCAGGAAGCAGCACATATAGAAGGATCAGTAGCTTTTGATATTGTTGCCAATGGGGAATCATTGGGTGTTGATGATCCGGATGAGTCTGTTATTCCAAGCTTTGGATCAAAATATGCTGTTTCGTATCTGGATGATAATGGCAATATTAGCGTTTTTCCAAGTGGCAACAGAGGTATTCATTACAATGCTGATGAAACAACAACGATAGACGATGCTGTTTTTAATCAGAATAATGAAGGCTTAAGAATGGCCTTAGAAGATATACACAATAAGGTTATTCTGAATAGAGATGATTATTTCTTTTATTTAGTGCCGGATGCACTGGAAGAAATTCTGCAGAAAAATCTGAAGCAATGCGTTAGATCCTGGTTTTCGAGGACATTTCCGGTTTGGCGCAGTGTAGCGGCATTAACTTTTTGGCTTAATAATCCGGAGTATTCTTTTGATGAGGATAGTATTTTTGCATACATTGATTTTGTTGGCGATACGGCCACGGCTGGAATGATGACCATTCATAGCGAAAAAGCAGTTCATGGTTATGTTTGTAATCATTTTCCGCCATTTCCGCAGATTGATGAGGGTGATGATATTACTGAAGATGCATATTGCCGAAACTATATAGTTATGTACGCAGAAAAATATGGTTTTAGCATTCCGGAAGAAGTGGTTACAAAATTTATTCGATCCGGCAGCATTAAATCCTTGATGCTCAGAGACAGCTACGCAAATCAATTTGTTGAGTGTGATGGTAAGACAATAGTTTATCAGGTCACCTATGACGAAGAACTTGTTAGCGAAGGCATAGATGCGTGGTTGAATAAAATCAAAAAATTTTGGGCAAGAATACATGGCAGATTTGATTCAAGCAAGAAGCCAAACCATGTCATCTTTTTGTCAGATATTCTGATTAATGTTTTATATCAGCTTAAGCGAGAGAATGACTTGTACACCGTATTCGATGAGGAGGAACAGGAATATCTTTCGCTTTATCAAAGCTCTAGCGATGAAATTTTAAAGGGGGCATTGGTTTATAAGGAACGTCTTAACAGACATCTCCCTACATGGACAGAGTATCTGCCTCATTTGAGCCTTGAGGTTATCAAAGACGGCGATTATGCCGAACTTGAGCTGATTGGTGACGATGTTTCATTTGATGTTATGGGCGATGATAATGAGCATATCATTGAAGAACGATTGCTGCTCAAGGCGAATGAAAAAGAGTTCAGCTTTCCGCTTGTGAAGCAGGACATAAGCCGTAAATCTACAATGATAGATGCCTATATAACAGACAGAAGTTTTCCGCTTGATCATGATGTTGAGGTAGCGCTGTCCGTAAGATATAAATATGGATATGATAACAGTTACGAGTTGACTTTAAAACCGGTAAATGGCCGAGAAACTGCATTCAAGGAGATTGTTGTCGAATGGGCTAACACAGACAGAAAAGCAAATATTCTAAGTATTTGGCCACCGGCAACTAATAAGGCAGAAGCATCTGTCATATTGTTAGAAATCGAGGAAACCCAGAGAAGTTTCGTCATCATCAAAGATAGCATAGAAAAGCATTTTGTAAATTATCCTGGCTATGGTGACAAAACTGTTCCAATAAAGAATACTTCTTGGGCACTTAATAAAAATATATTTAAATTGAGAAATATAGTATTAAGCGGAATTTCGGAAGCAGAAATCTTTTTGGATTCATTTATACAGAGCGATATGTATAAATACATCGGTCAGTTGGCGGGAATATTTAAGAGCGCGAGCATACCAGATAGTTTTTACAGTAACAATGAATCTAGAGAACTGAGCTTTTTGCGTGGTGATTGTATGCAGGTTATGTTTTCTGTTGGAAAATATACACCGGAGGTAATACAAAAGTATTTTGTCTCTCATTATACTGACTATGATGAAAGATCACGTACAAAGGCACTAGTAGATATGCTTTTGTGTAATGGCCATAATCATCAGGCCATTGGTAAACTTATAGATGATGTACGAAATGCCAACAATGATGATACATATAGCATCAGGATGGACGCTCTGGTCAAAGAATTAAGTCGTATGTGCTGTTTTGATTCGGATTTGGTGTATGATTTTTATGACGCAGATCCATCTTTTATGACAGAAATGGCTTTATATGTAGTTGCCAGTCTTCGGAAACAGTTGGCGAAATGTGAGAGGGTTGGAGAAAACTATAAGCCAAGAAAGCAGGATGTGAAAAGATATATTGCTTATATGTTAGCCATATTAACATTGCTACGATTAAGAGATCCGGATAGAGCTGGACTTTTTCCTGTTCTTGAAGTAGCAAGCGATAATTCTAAGAAGTTAGCGCGTGAATTGAGGATACTTGACGACTATATGAGTAAAGAGCGGCCAATTAATCCAGCAATTAGATTTAAATTGAATAAGCCCGATAGCCTCTCTAAAATGAGTGATTTGTGTTATGCGCTTGATTTGTACCTGAATGGTGATAAGCAGGCAGCATCAATAGAGGTAGTAGGTGTAGATGAGGATGATTGATGAATGAAGATACCAAATGAAGCAATAACCCATAACGGAAGGTTTCATACAGATGATGTGTTTTCTGCAGCTCTGTTGAAAATTCTTAATCCACAAATAAATATTGTGAGAAAGAATTCTGTTCCGGAGGGCTATTCTGGACTTGTATTTGATCTTGGTGATGGCCAATTTGATCATCATGGACCGAGAAGTCAGTTTCGAGAAAATGGAGTCCAGTATGCTTCATTTGGCCTTCTTTGGAAGAAATACGGAAGCCTGCTTGTAAACCCGAAAGAGGCAGCAGTCTTTGATGAATCCTTTGTTCAGCCATTGGACCAGCAAGATAATAATGGTGGAAATAATATGTTGTGTCGAGCTATAACTCAGGTCAATCCGAAATGGGACGAGAAAGCAGATTCTGACGAATGCTTTTTTCGTGCTGTAGAGATGGCAAAAATTATTCTTGAGAATGAAATCAAGAGTATGCATAGCACCGAACATGCTGAAAAGACAGTGAGGGAATGTCTGGATCAACAGCAAGATGGTATTGTGATACTTCCACAGGGAATGCCATGGAAAGCAATACTGATTCCATCAGAAGCACTTTATGTTGTATATCCATCACCGAGAGGGGGATACAATGCACAGGCAATTCCAAAGGCGATAGATACGCAGGAATGTAAAAAGCCTTTCCCAGAAAAATGGAGGGGTGAAAGAGACAAGTTGAGTGAGCTTGTTGATATTCCGGGTCTTACATTTTGTCATGTGCATGGATATCTGCTTGGAGCAGAGAGGAGAGAGGCAGCGGTAGAAGCTTGTATCAAGGCAATGAAATATTAAGGGCGGTGAAGAGATGATTACATATTCGACGAAGTTTCCGATAAAAGAGAGCTTGGATAAAAAGACATTTGTTGAGATGGTTATAAAGTGGAATCAGGGAAGCAAATACGATAAGTTTGACTCGCTGGATTGGGATGGTGAATCTTTTTCGACAAGTTGGGAGGATAATGATAAAAAGTTAATTATCGATGAACTAGTCCCAAAAGGTGTGATAGCGTCACGCTTTCAGAAAGAAGACGAGCACGGCCTGTGGAAGACCGATTTTATCTTGAACTATGACAAAAAGTATTTAACAGTTCGTGTTGCTTTGGAAACTACTGAGTTTACTACCGATTTTTATCCTAATTATTATCCACCTTTCTTTGTAAAACAGGTGATTTACTGGGAATATGCAGGAGAAGATGTATGTTTACCGGTTGATCAAGAAGCGCATTGTCTGGATGCGTATAAAAGCAATATAGATGATATCGTTTTGGGCAAGGCTTCATTGGCGTTGCCTATTGTGCTTGTTTCAAAAAAATCTGAGGGCGACTTTCCTGTAGATCTATCATCATTAGCTTTTAAACTGCAAGGGGTCGCACACGTTATATATGAGGGTAATGAAGTGGATTTGGGATCATATGCCTCTCAGCTGGATTGTGAGAGTAAAAATGGAACAGCTATTATCATTTATCCAAACAAAAACATGAACCGGAAGGTTATAAATTTTTCTGGGGTTAATAATGAAAATCCAGAGCAGGTGATGACGCGCATTACGAATGCTGTTTATGAATTCTCAAATCAGGTCATGCGCCTCGATATAGATACCTGGGAAGGTATACAGAATGAAAAATTACATTTCCAGAACGGTATGCTTCTTTCAGACCGAAAAATTCTTGAGGAAGAAAATGCGGAATTGTACGAGGTTTTTGAAGAGCAGTTAAGCAAAACGGAAGAAGCAAATCAGGCGCTTAATAGAGAAATTCAAAGACTAACGATTGAGAATCAGGCATTGCGGATGCGCCTGGTTTCGAGAGATCAGCAACCGTTGATTTATATGGGTGAAGAGGCTGATTTCTATGAGGGCGAAATAAGGGAGATAATATTAGAGATCCTTGAAGATTATTCTCGAAATGTTCAAAAGGATACCCGTAGAGATCATATTGTAGCGGATTTGCTGGAAAATAATGATTTTGAGCATATTCCGGCAAAAAGGAGAGAACAGATTAAAGTAGCGCTTAAGGGATATAGGTCTTTAGGCGGTTCATTACGAGGAATCTTGGAAAGTATGGGATTTGTTATTACTGATGATGGAAAGCATTATAAGTGGACATATTTCGGAGATCATCGGTATTCAGTGACTATAGCAAAGACAAGCAGTGATAATCGAGCAGGAATGAATATGGCGTCGCTCATAGATAATTTAATGTTGTGATAATGAAATGAATAAGAGTTTTGAGGACAGGCAAACATGAAATTGCTGGTCCTCTTTTTTTGTAGGTTTTTTGAAAAGGTGAGAAATTGAAACGGCGTATATTAACATCATCAGATGAAACAACACCGCCGGATTGAAAGGAGCCGACACTCAGAATAACGTAAATTATTATCAAACAATACCATTATGGAGGATTTCAAGATGGATCAGATTATTAAGAAGATTGCAGCATTAGGTGTTCCCGGACTTGTTTTTATGGTAGCTATTGAGCTTACCGGTTTGGCAGGAGCAGCAGCTCTTACTACCGCACTTGCGGCACTTGGACCGGGCGGAATTGTAGGAGGCGTTATGACTCTCTGTGTACTCGGAGTAGTTGCAGATGGTATCGCCGAATATGGATTTGATGCTATTGCAAAGGGAGTTCTCAAGGAACTTTATTGCAAGGGCGAATCCAAGGAAAGCATCAAGGCCAAGGTAAGTAAGTACCCGGTATCCTCAAAGCTTAAGAGCAACCTGTACGATGTAGTCGATAGGTTTGCATAAGCATCCTGCCGGATGGATGACATATTTTCCTCCATCCGGCAGAACCAGATACGAAAAAATGACAAATATTTCAGAAAGCGAGGAACTGGAGAATGAGAACCGATTTTGTGAATAGAAACACTAAAAATAATCATCATGCATATAACCGAAAAACTGAAAGTAGAACGGTAAAAATGCTTAAAAAGAGAGTCCAGAACAGACCCAGTAATACTCGCCGGATGGAAGGAACGTTAGCAATTGTCAGATTAAATACTCGATATGAGAAAATGGCGGGCTAAGAAAAAAGAGGTGAATAACGATGCAGAATTTATTAGAGAGAGAATTAAAGGAAAGAAGTCGCCAGAGCGGATTAATGCGTCAGTATTTTGACGGTAAGCGTGCTGCATTTGATGCACGACAGGAAAAGTTTCTTCGTATGTATCCGTATCATGGCGCATCCTGCGGGGCTGATCTTCGCAGATTTGAAAGCAGTGTCAAGATGGCGAGTGATGTTCAGCGTGATGCGATTATGCAGGCATATGAAGCAGAACGCAATTATTGGAATTCGCCATATGTGTTGGATCACTGCAATTGTGGGATTCATATTCATATCATTAATACGTTAGTTGGCATGGAAATGATTTTACATAATCTGGGATGTGATTATGGCACCGCAGATGCGCCTTCAGTAACCGTGTCATTAAAGAACAACGAGAATCGTACAGCGGCAAACGGAGAGCCTGCAAGGAGAACCCCAGACATTAATAATTGGGGAAAGGCAGGAGAAGATGCTGTGGATTACGTCTTAAAGTGGCTCCCGGATGTGTTTAGCGTGATTGAGAAGGATTGCGTGGGCAAGTACAGTGATAATATTATTCTCCTTGAAAATCCAGCATTCAGTGATGAAGCACAGGAGTTTGATCACTTGGTGATTGGACCCCAAGGGATTTTCAACATTGAGACAAAGAACTACGCTGGGAAACTTGCTATTGATAAGGCTGGAAATTGGCTGCGTATGAAGAAGGGAGAAACAGAGTGGTGCGCTGAGGAAAACCCGGCGCAGCAGGTCTTCCGGCATCGGGTATTGCTACAAAGTATTGTTGGATATCAGATTCCAATCATTGATGTTATCTGTTTATCGCATCCATCAATTATGGTTGCCGGACAGGAAAATAGCAGGATTCCTGTTGTTAAGAAGGATTTGTTAGCAGATTTTATTGTAAATTATCGGTCAGCAAGTCTCACTGCTGAACAGGTTGCAATGCTTGAACGTCGGATTAATAGCTGCAAGATTAGCAAATAGTATTGATGGGGAAATACGAATGAGAGGACGTCATGGAGTATACCCTAGGCGATGATATTTACGGGTTATTGGCAATGATTCTTATTGGGATTGTCGCACCTCTGTTAGTTGGAGGATATCTTTTATTCACTGGAAAATGTGAATGTAGTAAAATTCTTCGGCGGCATATTGTTGATTATTGCACTGGTAGTTTAGATTGTATATGAAATCAATTGAGAATTGGAGGTAAGAGCATGGATTTTGAGATAGAGATGTAGAAAATTCATTTGACAGAATGTTCGATTATGACAGAAACGAACATCTTGATATGTATAAACAGACAATGCAGTTTGAAGTTCTCGAAGAAGAAATGAGAAGTATGATCGGTAATGTTGATGATCCCGATTCGTTTGAGGAAGATGAGTTTGGTTATGTGGACGAGGATGAGCGTCGGGACACTGGCGGAAGCAGAGATGGATCCAGACAAATATGACAAAGCTGATGCAAATGTATCAGAAGCTGACAGAAGAAAAATAAAAAATATTGATCAACCCAAAGGCATTAACCGTAAATGGTTAGTGCCTATTTTTTTACGTGTGTCCAGCAAAACTGGACTACACTTGCCGGTGTAAGTCCAGTCATGGTAATCGCCAATGAGCCGTGTAGCTACACTCGGTGCGTTGTAGTAATACAGGGTGCAAGCAATCATGCAGACCGTAACATAAAGTGAATTCTGCGTATTGTTAAAAAAGGTCTCGAAAGAGAAAAAAGTGAAGTTGAGCCTTGGTGATATAGGCGAAAATCATGGAACGTGTGAAGAAACTGGAAAACAGCACGGAAGAATCCCTCGGTATAGAGGAAACGGTATGTATGAAAAGTGTAGTTCGGAACTGGAGAGACCCTACCCATCACCGAAAGGCAAAGAGAAAGCGTATGAGTTTGGTAAAATCGTATTTCTGATGGAAAGCCGTGTGAGGGAGAACCTCATGCACGGTTTGATGATAGGCGGATGAAATTTCATCCATCTACTCTAACTTTTTTCAAAATCATCTGACTTTATATCCTCTGCCACGTGTGATTAGTGGAAAAATGATTTTTCTAAGAAAATACCGCCCTCACGATCTCAGAAATAGGCAATTAGTGAAGAAATGATCCATTTATGTATGAAAAACTTGCAAAAGAGGGTTGGTAAATACCGTTTTTAAAGCTTTATAGGTAGAGGAACAATTATTTTTCAAAATCATGTCCGTTTTTATATGCCGCAGTACAGAGTATATGAAGGAACTAACGAAAACAAAAGACAAGGTAATAAAAACGCAAAAAAATATCACGAATTTTTTGCATCATGCCAGGTCATTTGACTTTAGTAATTAGAGGACGTTTTGGAAATGTTCCTTCGTTGAACCTTGACAATTGATAAGTGCACCCGGGAAGCCTACCAGGAGTCTTGCCATGACCTTTCTTTTCTGAAAGTGAGCGAGATCATAATGACACTCCTGATGATGGGCGGCTGACCGGAGCCTTATGGTCAGTGACCTGCATATGCAGGCAGAGGCAGTCTGAGACGGCTGCAGGTAACAGGGAAACGCACGTAAGACCGCTGGCGCAAAAGTAACTGATAATAATATTAACAGGGCGAAATGCCCGGAAAGGATGGTAATGACTATGAATAAAGTTATTTTAATGGGGAGACTGACAAAAAATCCGGAGATTAAATATGCCGGGAAAGATAATGATATGGCAGTAGCAAGATACACGCTGGCAGTGAACAGAAGATATAAACGTGATGGGGAACAGGAAGCGGATTTTATTTCCTGTGTAACATTTGGAAAGAGTGCAGAGTTTGCACAGAAATATCTTCATAAGGGAATGCGGATTGTGATCGGTGGTCGTATCGGTACTGGTAATTATAAGGATAAGGATGGAAAGATGGTTTATACCACGGATGTAATCGTGGAAGAACACGAATTTGCTCAGAATAAGGACAGCAGCGGTGGTGAAAATTCAACTGATACACCGAAAACGGATAAGGACGGATTCATGGAAGCATCAGAAGGTGAGATCCCATTTGACTAATCTGGAATAAGTGGTTGGAGGTGTGGATTATGGGTGTGAGTTATAACAGATTATGGAAAATGCTCATTGATAAAAATATGAAGCGAGTAGAGATGCAGTATGTCACTGGAATCAGCGGAAACATTCTTGCCCGGATGGGAAAAAATCGGTATGTATCCATGGAGACGGTTGAGAAGATCTGTAAAAAATTGGATTGTACCATTGATGAGGTGATGGAATTTACAGATGATGAATAACACGCCGGATACGGCATAATTCTCTTAGCAAAGCTAAGAGCGCACTTCTATACAGGCAATTACATCTGCCTGTATCGTGCGACCTGCGGTGCTGTTCCCGGATTTGAGAAATCTTAATCCGGGAATGTAGCGAAATCATAGATTTCGGACAAGGGGATAGCTCCCCTTGCGGTACAGGTGCCTATCTCATTTATATCAAGGAATCAGCATTTATGAGAGAAAGCTGGTTCTTTTTGTTTGTGAAAATAAGGAGAGACAGACAATGACCAGAGAGAAGAACCCAAAATATGAATCCATGTCACTGGAAGAATTGAAAGCCAACATGGAAAAAAGCAAAAAGGAACTTGAACAGGCAATGCACAATAAGAACATTCTGGAACAGAGAAAAAAGCTGATCGAGAAGAAAGAACGATCACACCGATTGATTGTTAAAGGTGCTGAGTTTGAAAAAGCGTTTCCGACGTCCAAGGATCTTGAGCAGGAGGATTTCCAGAAAGTAATGAATGAAATGAAAGTTCTTAAATACAACAGAGATACAGTCCGGGAGAGATATCTGGAGGCAGGAAGAAAGGAACGACAGCAGATTGCTGAAGAAGTAAAGAAAATTGAGAAGGGAGATGATAGCTGATGGCACTTTATCATTTTTCTGTAAAGCAGGTATCCAGAGGAAAAGGGCAGACAGTGGTGAATTCCGCTGCGTATATTTCCGGGCAAAAATTGTATAACGATTATTATGGACAAGTCCATGATTACACGAAGAAATCCGGTGTGATGTTTACAGAAATTCTCAAACCGGATTATGTGCCGGAACGATTATCAGACAGGGAAACATTATGGAATGAGGTAGAGAGAGCAGAAAAGGGCAAGCGAGCACAGCTTGCCTATTCTTTTGACATTGCATTGCAGAATGAGCTGACGTTAGAGGAGAATATTCAACTGGCGAGAGAATTTTGTCAGGAGCAATTTGTGGCACGTGGCATGATTGTGGATCTGGCAGTTCATGAGGGAAAGTCAAAGGATGGAGATGAGCCGAGCAATCCACATTTTCATGTGCTTGCCCCAATTCGTCCTTTTACAGAAGAAGGAATCTGGGGGAACAAGCAGAAACGGGAATATGTTTTAGACGAAGAAGGAAACAGAATAAAAGATGCCCAAGGGAAGTATGCCTTCAATGCCGTTTCTACTACCGGTTGGAACGATCCTGAACTTTTGAAGGAATGGAGAAAGGCATGGACCGAGAAAGTGAATGATAAATTCCGGGAGTGTCATATGGCAGCAAGAATAGACCATCGTTCTTATAAAGAACAAGGAATTGATCTGATCCCGACAATTCATGAAGGGTACGAAGTCAGAGCAATGAAGAAAAAGGGAATCAAGACAATCATTGGAGAGTTGAATCGAGCAATCCAACAATTCAACCAGATGTTCATTTCCTTAAAAGAATCTATCCAGTGGATGAAAATAGCCTATGAAGAAATGAAAATGGAACTGGATCGAAGGCAGCAGAACCCGACGCTTTTGGAAAGTCTGCAAGATTATTATGATAAAAAGACGCAGAATAGCCCGAAACTTTCAAATTTTTATGCGGAGATGGAACGAAAGGGGAAAGAAAATTTCAAACCTACAGGAGTTTGCAAAATCCATCAATTATCTTTAGGTACACAGCATTGAGACAATGGACGATTTACAAACACGAATTCAGAAACTGAATGGAATTATTTCTGCCAGCAAAGCTGAAATCAGTGAAAAGAGAGAGCAACTGAAAAAAATGGAAGATTTGGAAAAGAAGATGCAGGTATTGAAGCAGAATCAACCGTTGATTGATGAATACAACCATTTCTTCTTCCAGAAAAGACGGGAAAAGTTTTATACGGAGCATAAAAAAGCAATCAATTATTATCGCAAATGTGAGCGTGAACTAAAACCATACCGGGATAAAGAAGGACAGCTGCCGGAATCCAAATGGAAGAAAGAAAAAGAAGATCTCCGTATAATGATTGAAGAAATAAAAGCTGATAATCAGCCCTATCAGGATGAGCTTGCCTTTGTGAAAAAGGTACAGAGATGTGCTGATATTGCCAGACGAGATCGAGAAATGCCAGAAACAGATACTTCCGGGCTTTCAGAAGAAAAAAGAGAACTGCCGGAGCAGGAATCGAAACAGAAGTCTTCTATTCATGGCAGACTGGCGGAAAACCAGAAACTGATTGAGGAAGAAAAAGCGAAAAATCGGAAAATGAAGAAAAAGAGAAGTAATGAGATAAGTTTATAAAAATCTGTTACAGGACAGACAGGAAAGGATGATGAAAATGCAGTATACAGAAGAACAGATTGCAAGAGCAAACCAGACAGACCTTGTTCCTTTTCTGAACGCACAGGGAGAACAGTTGGTAAAAAGTGGCAGAGAATACCGTTGGAAAAAGCATGACAGTGTAACGGTATCTGGAAATCGCTGGTATCGTCATAGCCAGAGTAAGGGTGGCTATCCGGTGGACTTTGTAATGGAATTTTATCATGCCACATTTCCGAAAGCGGTAAAGATGCTGATCGGGGAAGAAGGCGAAGGCAGACAGAAACCCTGCCTCGCCCCGTCCCCTGACTTCCGGTTACCGGAGAAAAGTGAAACGAATGAGACGGTCATAAAATATCTGACAGAGATCAGGAGGCTTGAGAAAGATCTGGTGGAGGAATGGATTGCCGGTGGAAATATTTATGAAGAAAAGAAACACCATAACGTTGTATTTGTTGGCAGAGATGCAGATGGTATTCCGAGATATGCACACTGCAGGGGAACCGGTGAGATAAAATATCGGGGAGATGTAGCCGGTTCAGATAAATCTTACGGATTCTGTCACAGAGGAACGGATAATCAACTGTTTGTATTTGAAGCATCCATTGATTTGCTGTCTTTTATCCAGTTATTCCCAAAAGACTGGAAGAAACGTAGTTACCTGAGTCTGGGCGGAGTCTCCAGTGTGGCACTGATGACTTTTCTTTCTGAACGCCCTCAGATCACTTCGATTTTCCTGTGCCTAGATAATGATCATGCAGGAAATGAAGCCTGTGAAAAATTAGCAGGAGAAATTCCGGATGGATATCGTGTGATTCGGTTGAAACCTGCCAGAAAAGACTGGAATGAAATTCTCTGTGACGAAAATGCTGACAGAAAGAAAGTGATACAGGAAACCGTTACAATGAAAATGCAGGAGAAAGAAGCACTGGTGCCGATGTTATGTTATAAAGATATTGAGCAGACCAGTGTGGAATGGCTGTGGTTCCCGTATATTCCATTTGGAAGGCTGACGATTATTCAGGGTAATCCAGGAGATGGAAAAACTTATTTTGCCATGATGCTGACAGCAGCGTGCACGAACCGTAAGCTGTTTCCAAACATGGAAGATATTGAGCCATTCAATGTGATTTACCAGACAGCAGAGGATGGCATGGGCGATACCATCAAGCCAAGACTGGTGGAAGCAGGAGCAGACCTGAGCCGGGTTATGGTAATTGATGATTCGGAAGAAGCATTGACCTTATCTGATGATCGGATTGAAAAAGCGGTTAGACAGAATCATGCTAGGCTTGTAGTCATTGATCCGGTACAGGCATTTATCGGAGCAGATGTGGACATGAACCGGGCAAATGAAGTTCGTCCGGTATTTCGCAAACTGGGTATGATTGCAGAGAAAACCAGTTGTGCTATCGTGCTGATTGGTCACTTGAACAAATCTTCTGGGACACAGAGTACTTACTGGGGGCTTGGATCTATTGATATCATGGCAGCAGTAAGAAGCTTGATTTTTATTGGAAAAGTGAGAAAAGATCCGACAACGAGAGTGTTGATTCATGAAAAAAGTTCTCTTGCACCGCCAGGGGAGACAATGGCTTTCAAACTGGGAGATGAAGAAGGTTTCCGATGGGTAGGAGCTTATGAAATTTCAGCAGATGAATTGTTAGATGGAAAAGAAGGAAAAGCAACCGAAACAAAGTTGGAACGGGGAGCAAAGCTGATCCGGGAACTGCTTGCCGATAAAGAAGAAATTTCAATCCGGGAATTAGACGACAAAGCAAAGGAACAGGGAATATCCGGGCGGACAATGCGTGATGTAAGAAGCCGAATGAAAAATGAACTGGAGTATTGGATAAATGAGAAGCAGGAAAATTGTATTCGGTTAAAAGACTGATGGGTGGCAGAGTGATTACAAAAATATAGAATTTTATAGATACCTTATCTGCCGTCTGCCACCTGCCAGTTTGTATTGCAGATAAAAGTTTTTGATGAATTAAAAAGAGGCGAAAAATTAAATTGAGAATAATAAAGAACTCTGGTAGAATGAAAGTTATCAGTATGTTAAGGTGTAAAAAACGGAGTTTGGAAGGGGCGAAATTAATGGCTATTTTTTCAATTGATTTACCTGGGCGTGTGAAAAATTTTGAATTACCAAGAACAAAACCATTGATGCCATTATTTGAAACAATAGTTAATTCGATTTATGCGATTGAGGAAAGACAGCAAAATGAGGACAAGATAAAAGGCTATATTAATATTGAAATAATACGTGAACCGCAAATGAGAGTTCAGACAGAAGGAATAGATAGTAGTATAAATGACATTACGGGTTTTGTGGTAACTGATAATGGAGTTGGCTTTGATGAGAACAATATGAAATCTTTTCTTCAGTCTGATTCTACGTATAGAGCTGAAAAAGGTGGTAAAGGTGTTGGGAGGTTCGCTTGGTTAAAAGCCTTTAAAGAAGCGGATATAGAAAGCTCATTTATTGATGCAGGAGAATGGGTTAGAAGAAAATTTTGCTTTACATTAGAGCAAAATGAAATTAATGATTCGTTGGAAGATATTGAACCTCTAACTGATAATAAAACAATAGTAGCTTTGAAAGAATGTTTGGCTCCATATAAGAAAAATCTTCCTAAAAAAGGAGAAGTTATTGCTACTAAAATAATGCAACATTGTTTTATTTATTTAATGTCTGCAAAGTGTCCGGTCATAAAAGTGGCTGATGAAGATCAGACATATAATATTAATGAAATGTTTGATGAGCGTATTAAAAAGGAGTCTGAAAAAATCGAATTTGAGATTGGAAATGAAAAATTTTCATTATTGCATACGCAGATCGAAGATGCTGCATTTGGGGCAAGCAAACTGTATTTATATGCGAATGATAGAATGGTTCAAGAAATAAATCTTGAAAAAGAAATTGTAGATTTGGATAAGAATCTGTTTTCAGCAAAAGGTTATTATTATGCAGGAATTTTGTCGGGAAAGTTTTTAGATGAAAATGTAGGAACAAACAGAACTTCTTTTGATATTTCGGATACAGCTGAAGATGAATCTGAGATAAGTATGGATGATATTATCTCAAATGTTGCACAAAATGTTCAGATATATTTGTCGGATTATTTATCTGAGGTAAAAGGAAAAAAAGAAGAAAGAGTTCGGACGTATATAAAAGATGAAGCACCACAATATGGACATCTCTTGAAGTATATGCGAGAGGATGTTGAGGCAATAAAACCATATCTTCCAGATTCTAAATTGGATGATGAATTGTATAAGATTAAGAGAAAGTTTGATAATCAGTTAAAAAAAGATAATCTGGATATTATTAAAACGCTGGAAGTGGGAGCAACAAGTTTAGATTCTTATCAGGAAAAATTCCAGAAACAATTTGCTAAAATTAGTGAAGCGAATAAAGCATCCTTAGCAGAATATGTAGCACATAGGAAAGTGATTCTGGAGTTATTGAAAAAAGGTATTCAGTCGGATGATTTTGGAAAATACAGTAAAGAGGCATATATTCATAACCTTATATATCCTATGCGAAGAACGTCAGATGAAATTGAATATCAGGCCCATAACTTGTGGCTAATAGATGAAAGATTAGCTTATTGTGAATATGTGTCATCAGATATTCCATTTGATAATAATCCAAGGGAAGATAGAACAGATGTAATGATATTAGATAAACCGGTTGCTGTTTCGGATGAGCCTAATACTGGACGAGAATATGAAACAATTGTAATTTTGGAATTAAAGAAGCCTATGAGAAATGATTATACACAGGCAGAAAATCCAATTATACAAATGCTGGGATATGTCGATAAGATTAGTTCTAATGAGATGAAAGATAAAAATGGGCGACTTATAAAAACGGGAACTAATACCCAATTTTATTTATATGCGGTATGCGACATTACTTCTAAGTTGAGAAAAATTGCAGAAGATTTTGATTTTATTGAAACGCCAGATAAACGTGGAATGTATAAATATCACGACAAAAAGAGAGCATATATCGAAATCTTGTCGTTTGATAAAATTATTGATGACGCAGGAAAAAGGAACAGAATACTATTTGAAAAACTAGGTATTTAACGTAGAGGCTGTTTATAGAAATATAGGCAGCCTTTTAAGCTGAAAATGAAATTTAAAAAAGATTGCGAATTGCTTGCAATTTGCAATCAAACGAAATATAATGAAGAAAAAAGAGGAGGCGATATCTATGGCAAGAACAGCAAATGTATTTGCACGTGTCGAACCTGAAGTAAAAGAACAGGCAGAGCAGGTGCTTGATCGACTTGGAATTCCAATGTCCAATGCAGTAGGAATGTTTCTGAGACAGATTGTGCTCCAGAGAGGAATTCCTTTTGAGATGAAACTTCCAGCTTATGAGGAGCCTGTTGCATATGGCTCTCTGACAAAGGAACAGTTCAATGCAGAAATAGAAAAAGGCATGGAAGATATTAGGGCTGGCAGAGTATATTCAGCAGATGAAGTTGAAGCAGAAATGAAACGGGAATTTGGTATATGAAATATAAAGTGATGTATACAGCAGGAGCAAAGAAAGATCTGCGAAATATTTTCAGATATATTTCAGAGGAACTGTTAGCTCCAGAGAATGCTGCAGGACAGACAGAGCGGATTACGACGGCAATTCGGAAGCTGGATACTATGCCGAACAGAAATCGGTTCTATGAGGAAGAACCGTGGCACAGCAGAGGACTTCGATTCTTTCCGGTGGATAATTATCTGGTATTTTACAAAACAGATGATGAAACTGAAACGGTATATGTAGTGCGAATTATGTATGGTGGACGTGATGTTCATAAACAGTTAAGTCAAACAGAAGACGTTTCAGTAAATTAAAACAGAATATGGAACAAAAACACGAGCAGTTAGTCTATGAAAAATAGGTTAGCTGCTTTTTTCATGCAAAAAGGGAGGTGTCGTGTATGGGATATGCACGTAAAGATGTAGAGAAAACAAAGAAATTAGCAAAGAAATTTGTCCGTTATCAGGAAGGGGCAGAGCTTTACAGCATTGGACTGACGAAATTCCAGGAGTTGGCGAAAGAAGCTAAAGCAGTGTATAAGATTGACAAGGTTGCTCTTGTAAACTGTGAGATTTTTGAAAAATATCTGGGGACATTTCGGATTGCGTAGGGAACAGAAGAAAATCGTGGAAGGACGAAAAATAGGGATTGACTTCTTGTCATACGAAAATTATAATATGGATGTGGAGGGATAAGAACAGATATGGCGAAAATAGGAAGACCGAAGTCGGAAAATGTAAAAAAGAAAGTGTTGAGTATCCGGGTAGAAGATTCTATGTATAAGTGTATCTGTGATTATGCCAGGAAACACAAAATGACTGTGACAGAAGTTGTCTTGCAGGGACTGGAAAAAGTAATGAACAGACCTGAATAATATGTAGTCCTTCCTTTATTTGAAGGAGGATGTTATATGGCACAGACAAGAAAAGATCTGCGGGGCAGAGTCCTGCGGAAAGGTGAATCACAGAGACGTTCAGACGGGAGATATGTATATACTTATACGGATCCTCTCGGAAGACGTAAATATGTTTATGCACAAGACCTTGTAACGCTTCGGGAAAAAGAAGCACAGCTCATGAAAGATCAGATGGACGGTCTGGATATTTATGTTGCCGGAAAGGCTACAATAAATTTTGTATTTGACCGTTACATGAGTCTCAAAAACAATCTGAAACCAACGACCAAGAGCAATTATCTTTATATGTATGACCGATTTATCCGGGAGACATTTGGGAAGCGGAATATAGCAGAGATCAAGTATTCTGATGTGGTGCAGTTCTATAATCACCTGATTGAGAAGCAGGAACTGAAAATCAACACGTTGGAAACCATTCACACGTTATTGCATCCGACTTTTCAACTGGCTGTAAGGGATGACATTATAAGAAAAAATCCTACGGATGGAGTCATGGCAGAATTAAAGAAAAACTTAGGCATGAAAACCGGTGTGAGACATGCACTGACAATTCCGCAGCAGAGAGCATTTATGGAATATATTGCTACGCATCCGGTTTATTTTCACTGGTGGCCGATTTTTACGATTTTTCTTGGAACCGGGTGCCGAATCGGCGAAGTTTTAGGGCTTCGATGGGAAGATATCGATTATGAGAAGCGGATTATCAGCATCAATCATAATCTAACGTATTATCCGGTAGGAGAAGACCGGGCATCGGAAAATCATATTTCAACGCCGAAAACAGAAGCCGGAATGCGTACGATTCCCATGTTGGATACAGTGAAAGATGCTTTTGAAATGATCTGGGAAGAGCAGAAAGAAAATGGCTGGACAGATGCAGAGATTGATGGAATGACAGGCTTTGTTTTCTGTAACCGTTATGGAAATATAATGAATGCCCAGTCAGTCAATCGGGCAATCAAGAGAATCTCATCTGCTTATAATGCAACAGAAGAAATAGAGGCAAAAAAAGAGCATCGGGAGCCGGTGCTGTTGCCGGATTTTTCAGCGCACAGTTTGAGACACACATTTTGCACAAGGCTTTGTGAAAGAGAAACGAACCTGAAAATAATCCAGTCGATCATGGGGCATAAGGATATTCAGACCACTATGGATATCTATGCAGAAGCGACAGAGGAGAAGAAACAGGAAACATTTGAACATTTGGCTGCAACAATGGATGTATTTTAAGAAGGGCTTATGAACCCTTTCATCTGACAACAGAAATAACCAAATGACATCAAATTGACAACAGATATGATTTGACAATGATTCATCATGAACGGTGATGAAGAGAAGACAATTTAATAGAAATAGCACAGCGAAGCATCACGAAGGGTAATGAAGAAAAATCAAAAAAATTCCCGACAATGAAGTCATTAGACTCTGACAAGAAGTCTTCTAAGACTTCCGAAGCAGCTCCTGCAGCAAGTGAGCCGACAACAAGTGTGTCCGCAGAGAACGTACAGCTTGATCTTTCAAAAGTAAAAATTGAGCCACTTTTTGAGGAATTTGTAGATTTTGATACATTTGCAAAATCTGATTTCAGAGTCGTAAAGATTGAAGCCTGCGAAGCAGTGCCAAAGTCAAAGAAGCTTCTCAAGTTCACATTGAATGATGGAACTGACAAGAAACGCACGATTTTAAGCGGTATTCATGAGTACTATGAGCCGGAACAGCTCGTTGGAAAGACATGTGTAACAATCACAAACCTTCCTACCAGAATGATGATGGGAATCCCATCAGAAGGAATGTTGATTTCAGCAGTGTACGAGTATGACGGACACGAAGGACTGAATCTGCTTATGTTAGATGACGCAATTCCTGCTGGAGCTAAGCTGTATTAAGAGAATCAAATTCATCTAAATTTGATTGGTCAAGGTCATTTGACCAAGTTTTGACCAAAAAAACTTATAGTCAAATAAAGGTCAATACACGTTAGTACAGATTGCTTAGTCTGAAAAATTAAAGATTGTATTACTTAGAGGATATTTTCTAAAGAAATTTAGAAGATGTCCTCTTTTTGCGTTATAGGAACAATTGAAATACCGAAAGGAGAATAGCATGGAACACACAAAGGCATATCAGGAATTTAAGAAGAATGGTAATACAAAGTTTGTAAGATATAGCGAAGGAGCAGAAATGTATCATATGAGCGTATCAAAGTTTATGCAAATGGCTAAGGATGCCAAAGCAATCTATAAGTTAGGACAGTTAGTACTTGTGAATTTAAAAATATTTGATGAGTACATTGAGACATTCCATATAGTTGATGATGAATTTTATAAGTAGGTGAAAAGGATGGTAACACAATTACAGCCGGATGTTAGGGCTTACCTTCATGGTGCAGAGGTAATAAAAAGATACATAAGGGTTGAAGAGGTGGCTCGGGAATATGGATTAAGTGTTGAAGAAGCACTTTATGGATATCATGAATGGAAGCTATGCCCAAACACATTTCCCTTGCAAGTTATGGGATGCAGGAGAAAAGGGACTTACATTATCTGCTTTTGAATGGGAGAAGGATAGAAAAACGCTGATATATGGGCAGGTAGACTATATGTATGGAGAAGCACTTTATAAGCCTGAAATGAAAGAAGGAAATCCTATAAGGTTATATAGTTTGGATGAAATCACGGAGATATTCTGTAAATTAGGACTTCGTATTTGTAACAGCTTTGCTGATTTCAGTGGAA
>ENA-ORUU01000363-ORUU01000363.1-human-gut-metagenome-genome-assembly--contig:-NODE-363-length-38517-cov-12.8424_pt1 | contig 38517 bp, 35 predicted proteins | sample MGYA00242085_ERZ509221 | MGnify/ENA primary metagenome ERZ509221 (study PRJEB26280, sample SAMEA2338809) | human gut metagenome | biome: human gut; feature: human-associated habitat; material: faeces... | reverse complement strand
GATAGAGTAAACTTACTGTCAGTTGGAGAGTCGCAGAAGATTCCCTGCTATGAACTTGCCCAGATCGTTTTCTCATAGTCTACTTCTCCCACAGTGTTTTGTCAAATACCTCCCAGACGCTCCCGGATTGCAAGCTTTTTCCGGATGTCTATACTCGGGATGGTTGCCTGCAGCTTTTCGATGTATACCCTGTCATTGTCATGACTGTGGAGTAACAGACTCCTCATGTATCCCCTGTTTGGACGCACTGATATCTCCTCGGTTCCCGTTGCTTCTTCCTGCTTATGGCTCCGCCGGTACTTTACCAGTTCCAGGATCTTTTCTTCTCCGTAATCCTTCACATAGCATCTCAGCTGACACATCGCATCCGCTCCGGCTTCGCTCCAACCCATCGGACGGGAACTCATCCGGTCGGAATACATATGACTCACATGACCTTCTGCACTGCATCCATAGACATTCTTATCCTGCATTCTTCTCACTGCGCTATCCCAGTTGTTCAGCAGGTATTCCTCACAGTCATTCACTGCTTTTTCGTTCGGCGCACATTTCCGGATAGCTTTTATAGTCTTTACAAACTTTTTCTTCTTGCCCTTATACAGGGCCTTCCACAGCCGTCCTTTGGCTTCCCCTGCCTCATCCAGCATCTGGTTGGCCGCCTTGTTGATATATTTCATCATGTGGAACTTATCCAGTACCGGAACTCCCTTTTCAATATATTCCGCCCCTGCTTTGATCCATGCTCCTCCATCTCCACTGATATACACCGCATTCAGATACCGGCTCTCGTAGTTCGTGTCGATGTATTCCTGCATCCGTTCAAACAGATGTCTGTTTGCTTCTCCTCCGCTGCAAAGACCTCCCAGGTAGAAGACATTCTTCAGTTCCTTCCGCCCGTCTTTCTTTTCCTGTCCTTCATACAGATACAACAGCTTCCCGATCATGCTGCCCTTCTTCTCTGTTCCGTTTTTCTCCTGCTTGTGAATGTGATCCTCGTCTGCCTCAACATAAAGGTATTCCACACACTTTTTCTTCTCCGGCTTCGGGAAGGGCAGTTCTGTCTGGATTCCGTGTACCTTATCCATGACGGCAGTCTTGCTGATCAACGAATCTTCTCCCAGTACCCTGGCAGCACTGGCATAGCTGGTCTTTACCGCTTCGGCCAGCACCTCAGCTTCCGCACGGCTGCTCAGTCTTTCATGGGCATCCAGTTCCATCCATTCATCCAGAAGATAATGGCAGGTTCCATCCTTACAGCTTCGGAACAGCGTGTGGGTAAAGCAAACCGGTCCCACTGTAGTCAGCAGTTGGCGTTCATCATGCCTCTGGATGGTATATTTTTCAGCTCTGGAAATATCCTCACACAGCATACGATCCATGTCGCTGTAAAGGGCTGCCATGTGCTCTGCTGCAGCCTTTCTTGCAGCCTCCGCAAGCTGCTTCTCGTACAATTCCATGTCCTTCATCCCGGATGAGAGAAAAAGTTCATCTGCTTCTTCCAAATCTTTGTACAGCTTTTCCATTGAATATGCTATAATGTTTTTCATGAGAGTGCCTCCATCGTCTGTATTTTAGATTCTCGTCAAATCCATTATAACAGAGATGTTGGTACTCTCTTTTTTTCTTTTATTCAACTGACAAAAACTTTACTCTATATTCAGGTACCGCAGAATTCCCTTATGGATCAGCCATGCAATACGATCCTGATATTCTTCATCGCATAGCTTTTCCGCCTCCGCTTGATTTGACAAAAAGCCACACTCAACGATCACGATGGTTCCTTTGGTTTTCTTCAGAAGATAATAACTGTCGTTGGCCTTGACTTTGCGATGATTTTCCGGGTCCAGTCCCCGTACCAGCTGATCCTGAATGCCGGAAGCCAATGTCTCGCCTCCCGCACTTCCGGTATAATAAAACACCTGCGCCCCATGTACGTATTCCTCCGGATAACTGTTCTGGTGGATGCTTACCGTCAAAACAGGATCGGTTTTTTCTATAATTTCTATTCTGCGTTTCATATCCTGTACCTTTTTATTGGAAGCATGTGCATCATACAATCCGTCCTCCGTCTCCCGGGTCAGCACCACTTCCACATCTTCCGCTTCCAGATATTTTTTCAGTTTTTGGGCAATCTGAAGGTTGATATCCTTTTCCGGTGCCCCATTGATGCCAATCTTCCCCGGATCGTCTCCTCCGTGTCCGGCATCGACGACCACGCAGAGTCTCCCGGAGTCATCTGCCCCCATTCCCGTCTCCCGCAAAGCATTTACCGCATGCATCGCACCAACATATTCTGCCGCTTCCCTGCCGGTCAGCGCCATCGACAGAATTAAGAGCCCTGCCATGATCAGTTTCAATGCCTTCTGTTCCATTTTTTCAGCCGCCTTATTGTATTCTATATGATTTTATATGCATTTTCCGCAGGAAATATCTTCCCGATGCAAAATCTTCCAAAATTAAGAAATCCTTTTGTTTTAACCTATTGCATCCTGTTGCCTGTTCAGCGTATAATAAACACATGAAATCGAATAGAAAAACACTTTCCGTAATCTTATTTATATTGGCCGGAATTTGTATCCTGGCAGCAATTATTCTCTTCGTGAGGGGTCACATGGAGGACCGGCACATGGAAGAATCCCTGGATGCTTTAAGACCCACTGAGTCTCCGGCAGAGACTGTTCCCTCTTCGGAACCTGAGCCCATTGCAGCTGCTACGACGGAATCCACCGTGGAAGAATCTGTTCCCGCTCCGGAAGAGGTCACCAGGGTTCCCAATCCTTACGTCGACAGCTTTCTTGCCAACGAAGACATGGGCGCATGGCTGCAGATTCCCGGCACCGGGATCGATTATCCGGTGATGTGGACTCCGAGAGATGAGTCCTATTATCTGTATCGTGCTTTCGACGGCAGTGAGAATAAGAACGGCTGCCTCATATTAGATACGGACAGCTGCCTGGATCCCCTTTCCACGAATCTCATCATTCACGGTCACAACATGAAATCCGGTGCCATGTTTGGCAATCTCACGGATTATGAGGATCCGGATTTTTACGAAAATCACAAAAATATTATCCTGTACACCGAAGAATGTCAGCGCAATTACGAAGTCATTGCTGTCTTTCGTTCCCAGGTCTACCGGAAGACCGATCAGGTATTTAAGTTCTACAAATTTTTCCAGGCGGATACCCAGGAAGAATTTGATGACTTTTATAACAATATCAAGCAGTTATCCCAGTATGATACCGGTGTTACCGCACAGTTCGGGGATCATTTTCTGACACTGTCTACCTGCGTGTATCACGTAGAGCAGGGCCGGTTTGTAGTCGTTGCCAAGGAAACAGAACCCGGCGATCACTACCTTCCCATACAGGAATAACCAACAATCTATCAGGAGGATTTTCTTATGAAAAAACTGAAAAAAATCGTTACACTGCTTACGCTTGCAGCTGTGTGCCTGACTGCTCCCGCATTCGGCAAGATCACAGTCAAAGCAGCAGAACCCAACACCTATGTTCTGAACTTTTCCCCCTCCAAAGGTGAATGGCGCTTCAAGCCTGCATCCTCATGGTCCGAAGAAGTTCAGGACCGCGAGCTTTACTATATGATGCAGGAAATCAAAGACGGTGACTACATCGTAGTCCAGAATGATGTCGACTGTAACCCTCTGAATCTGAATGTTCCCGTACGTCTGGGCAACCTGACGATCAAGAACAGTGTCAAGACTCCTGTCATCACCGCAAAAGGTTATGACAATGTCTATGTTCTGGACGGTACTACCGCGGCAATTAACGGTGATGTATCTCATGCCTATGTATACGGCGGTGCACGCGTTAATTTCAATAATAACGTTGATACTTTGGAAATGTACGGCTACGGCAATGAATACAACAATCTGCATGCCTATATCAATGTTGTCGGTACGGTAAATCATCTGTCTGCCAAAGACGGTCAGACCATGGAGACTTATTATGACTACTACAATTTTGCAGCCAATAAGCTGTACACCGAGGATGGCGCCTTAAGAACCGATGCACAATATTACAGCAAGACCGCTCCCGCTGCCACCACTGAAGCTGCACAGCCTGCTGCAGCCGCTCAGCCCGCTGCAACTGCTCAGCCCGCTGCAACTGCACAGCCCGCCGCTTCCTCTTCCGCATACGATGATGTGCCTAAGACCGGTGAAAGCGCTCTTTCTATTTATCTGATGGTTGCCGCAGTTTTCTGTGTTGTATCCGGATATGCACTTCGTAAGAAAAACGCATAATTACATTATAAGAGCACAAAATGCCTGGCCAAAACGGCCAGGCATTTTATATTACTTATTATTGCAGGTAGGCGTTGATCAGTTCCCAGGCTGCCTGTGTTCCGTAGCCGAGTCTCCATACTGCCACACCACCGATATTCTTGGTAGTCATCATATTCAGCTTCACAGCAATGGATTCCGCATCCTCCAGCCAGATCTGATAATTTACGCTACCGGAAGTCCATTCCGCATAATTCTGGCAGGTCACTTCATCCCATTCTGCACTCACGCCTGCTTTACTCATGAAGTCTGCTTCATTGCGCATTGTGATATATTCGTCTGTCACATCCGTTCCTTCCGTCTTCCACAGGATCGTATAGAAGGGAAGTGCATTCACTACTTTATTCGCCGGTACTTCCTGAAGCGTTCTATCCAGTCCGTCCGATACATAGCTGATGCTTGCAACACTTCCGGGATCCTTGCTTCCGTGCCAGTGCTCATCATATCCCATGATGATCACATAATCCGCAACTTCTCCCTGAATATCCAGGCGATAGTAGTCATTGAAATTAAAAGGTACATAATTATCGATTGACAGTACCAGTCCCTTATTGCGGCACTCTATGGACAGTTCTCTTAAGAACTCCACATAATGCGGTCCGCAGTCACTGCTCAGCTGTTCGAAATCCACGTTAATCCCGTCAAGTCCCAGTCCCACTGCCGTATCCGTCACATTTTTCACCAGGTTCTGTCTGGCCGTTGTGGATGACAGCATATTCAATGTACTGATAGATATGCCGTTTTCATTCGCATAATTAAAATTATCCAGCACACCCCACACCTGCAGTCCCATCTGATGGGCGGTCGTTACATAACCCGCTGTTGCAAAGCTTCGGAACGCTCCGTTTTCATCCGTCATACTGAACCAGGTAGGTGCGATCACGTTCATTCCTTTCGTGCCGGACACCATAGAGTATAAGGTATCATTACCTGCGACACCTCCTATGGAATGCCAGCCGAGGCAGATCTTGCTGTCTGCGGTAAGGGATGTATACTCCGGTGCCTGATAATCTGTCACCGGTGTTTCCGTCTCCTCCGTGATCTCACCCAGGCGTTTATTTTCCACATATCCGATGACTGCATCCGCTGTCTTTACCTTACTCCAGGTCTCCATCTGTTCCAGTATCTCAAGGGTATCTCCCTTGACTGCCTGTGTCAGGATCGGGCTCTTTACGCCGCCTCTCAGCCGGACTGCGGTATCCTTTTTCAGCTGTGCTACCTGTCTGGTTCCCCATTCGGTATTGACCTGTACATGTCTGTCATAACATTCATAGGAATAATTCGTAAACAGTTTTACATAGTCAGCTGCCACATATACGTTATCTCCGTCCGCGAAGCTGATCACATAACCGGCTTCCTGTGTTCCTTCCGCTGTCGTATATGCAGTCTCTCCGAATGTTGTCCGGATCACTTCTGTCGGAGTAGCATATAACAACAGATTCTCTGTCTTATCCGCATAAAATACTTCGTTCAAATATTTATGAACAGTTGCCAGATCGAAATAGCACACACCGTCTTTGATCAGTGCCTGTTCCTCCACCATTTCATTCTGTAAAATAATGGCACTCCTGTCGTTCTCTGACACCTGATAGAATTCATTCCAGTCGGCTTCTTCCTTGCTGTAGGAATATTTATCCAACAGCACTTTGCCCAGTGCGCAGCCACCGATCACAAGGATCAGCAGGATCGCCACGATCACCGGTAATACTTTTTTCTTCATATGTGCTCCCATCCGCAGGGGATTCCCCGCATTGCTCTTGCCTCTTCTTTCGTTCCGTCCGTCTCCCGGCAGAACAGTCTTATTCTATCACAATTCCCGCATATAATACAAGGAACAATACTCATTCAGTCACACACTGCAGGACACAGCCAGAGAGGCAATCCCATTTTGCGGTCCCGCAGCGTATGTTCCTTCCCCTCTGACCGTTCCGGCCATACGGGCGCTGACACCTCCTAAATGACAGTTCCGGGCCATCCACAGCAGTTTTGGACCAAAAGTATTCGTGAAACACTTATCCCTCTGCTGCGTTTTCCGGTACTTTATGAACATAAATGCCTCTGACGGTACTTCTTTAAGGTAGTTCAAATAAAACATTGGAATTATGATTGTGAAAAATTTCGTTGAAATATTATGACCAGACACGTATACGCCTGTAAGACATCTCCATACTATATTTTACAAAACAATAAATGCTCTCCATCGTTTTGTGAATACAAATAAAAATGGGATGAAACGGAACGAATCGTTCCTCGTAAATCAACAAGAAAATAAGAAATCCGTCAGCCTCCTCTCCGTACCGGAGTATCAGAGGCATCTATAGGTGAGATTATATACTGTAATGCCTTGTTTGACAAGCTCTTTTATTAAATTTTTTTAAACTGTGAAAGGCTTCTATTGACTAAAATATAGGGAAAGTATAAGCTATATACCATACCAATGCGAAGGCAGAAAGGAAGTGTTGTCGCATGAAAATAGAAAAAGTAAATGAAAATCAGATTCGCTGCACGCTGACCCGCGAGGATCTCGCCAGCCGCGAATTAAAAATAAGTGAGCTTGCCTACGGTACGGAAAAGGCAAAATCCCTATTCCGTGACATGATGCAGCAGGCCAATTTTGAATTTGGCTTTGAAGCCGAAGACATCCCTCTGATGATCGAGGCCATCCCGCTGAATGCGGACTGCATCGTGCTGATCATTACCAAAGTAGAAGACCCGGATGAACTGGATACCCGCTTTTCCCGTTTTGCTCCTTCCGTTACGGAAGAAAGTGATGAGGACAGTGATGAGAGCACTGCAGACGAGGTTCTGGATCTGTTCCGCCGTATCCAGAGCGAAGACAATACCGCAAGCGCTCCTGAAGCTCCTTCCGCGTCCGCTCCCGAGGAGAGTGACAGTGTACGTTCCCGCCTGTTCCGTATGGAATCTCTGAAACAGGTGATCAATGCGGCAGTAATAGCCGGAAGCCATTATCATGGGCTCAGCACTCTGTATCACGAAGAGGGTACCGACGGGTATTATCTGATCCTGACGCAGGGCGAAGAAGATCGCGAGGTCTTCGACCGTGTCTGCAATGTCATCTCTGAATACGGTATTCCCAAGCGTTCCACACCGGCAAGCCTTACTTTTCTTGAGGAACATTGTTCCACACTGATCGCCGAACATGCTTTACAGCGTCTTTCTAATACTTCAGTGTAACAACAGATTGTAACATTCAGGAGAGTTCCCACTCTGTGGGGACTTTCTTATTTTTATGGTTGTTTTATACCTGTCTCTCCTCTCCCAGCGAGAGTCTGTAGAAAAGAAGCTGGGAAACGCGTAACTTGAAAATATAGTCTTATTCGCATATAATAAAATTTAATACATGAATTGCTCCGTTGCAATGTAGCTTACGCAATTCCATACACATTCGGAATTACAAAGGGTCAAAACGCCGGTTACAGTGGAAAGGATGTACACGATATGATTTCCGACGAAGAATTATACCGACAATATTTAAGCGGCGATGAAACAGGGCTGGAAGAATTGATAAGAAAATACGACAATCCACTGACCTTATACATCAACGGCTATCTGCATGACATTCACGAGGCGGAGGACCTGATGATAGAAGTATTTTCCTACCTGTTCGCCAAAAGACCCCCTATCCGGGATGGCGGATTCAGGGCTTACCTGTATAAAGCGGCGCGGCATATGGCTTTGCGCCACAAAAGCATCCGGCGACATCACTTCTGTCTTGATGATCTGACCAAAGAGCCGGAAGGCGGGAAACTGGTGGATGAGGTGATCCGGACAAAAGAACGGAATCAGATCCTGCATTTATGTATGGGTGAGCTGCATCCGGATTATAGAGAGGCTCTTTATCTGACCTATTTTGAGGGTATGAGTTACCGGCAGGTCGCTGAAGTTATGGGGAAAAGCGTGAAGCAGATCACTAATATAATGTACCGGGGAAAAGAGCGTCTGCGGGGATTATTGGAACGGGAGGGAATTACAAATGCGGAGTCATGAGGAACGGATCGCAGAAGTCCGACGAAGGATTACAGAGAAACAACGACAAAAAAGACGAAAGCAGCGGCGGATCGTTGCTATTTCCTGCATAGCGGCATGCCTTGCGGTGATCTTCGGGGCTTCCTTTGTCATGTCCGGGATTTCCGGGCAAATGGTGCCTGGGAACTCCTCCGGATATGAAACGGCGGCAACGATCCTCGGCGGAGGTGCTGCACCTGAATATATCATAATAGGGGTGCTTTCATTTCTTCTCGGCGTATGCGTGACGATCCTGTGTTTTCGTGTCCATCTGCTGGACAAAGAAGATCAGGCAGAGCAGAGGGGGGACCGCGCCAATGGAATTGATCATTAATCTTTTGCAATTTTTCGTCACCCTGCTGGGCTTCTGTCTGAGCGGCATTCGTTATCTGAGGCATCGGACACTGTCATATTTTCTGCTGATTTGCTTTTATGGCTGTTTCGCACTGGGCTCCCTGTACTGGACATTATATCTGTTGTTGTTTTCCGAAACACCACGGATCTTTTATGTATCGGAATTCGGCTGGGTCTCCAGCGTTATTTTTCTCTATCTCCTACAATATACTCTCTCCTCCCCGGAGGAAAGAAGCTTTTCCTGTCGGAAATCCCTGCTGGCTCCGCTGATCGGAGTTCCGTTGTGCGCATTTTACTGTACCTTTGGTGACATTCTCTCCAACCTGCTCTGGTGCGGCATGATGATCCTTGTCTCCTATCGTTCCATCCACGGTCTTGTCTACGCAGAGACACAGACGGGAAAAGGGCGGAACCTGCGGTATTTTCACATCGGAATCCTCTGCTATGTTGCGGTAGAATACGCTCTGTGGACCTCCGGCTGCTTCTGGCCGGGCGACTCTATCTTCAGTCCCTATTGCTGGTGTGATCTTCTGCTGACGTTCTGCCTTTTCGGGCTGCTGCCTGCCACAGGAAAGGCGGTGCGGACATGACCTATATTGAAAATGTATTTATCTGTATGGCCTCACCCCTGTTGATCGCCGCCCTGTGCATGGGTAGGCGGCAGGCCAAATTCTTTCTGTGCTGTCTTGCAGGAATGGGGGCATGCCTGCTCTCCGCTTACATCAATACCTTCTTTGCCGCTCTTTACGCAGCAGATACGATTGCCGCCACCGCAGAGATCGCACCTGTGGTAGAAGAAGTGATGAAACTCCTGCCGTTGCTCTTTTATCTTCTTGTATTTGAGCCTGAACCGGTGCCGATAAAAAATGCTGCCATCATCGTTGCACTTTCCTTTGCCACCTTTGAAAATGTCTGCTATCTGATTCAAAACGGAGCCGGACATTTTTCCTTTATCTTTTTCCGGGGCATTGGAACGGGTGCCATGCACGTGATCTGTGGTGCCATCGTCGGCGGTGGACTGGCGTATGTATGGCAGCGCACCTGGCTGAAGATCGCCGGAACCTGCGGTCTGCTCGGGGCAGCCATCACTTTTCATGCAATTTATAATCTTCTGATCGCCTATGGCGGTGCGATACAGTATATCGCATACATTCTGCCTGTGCTGATCCTGACGGCAGGGAAACTGATCACCCGCCGCCTTACCCAGAATCACAACTGAATCCTGTCTTTTGCGGAGCTGCTGTCGGCAGCTCCTGTTTTTTGAAGAACTTTTTTTGAAACTTTTTTTGAAAAAATTGAATTTCAGGTGAGAGTTTTTTCGTTTTTTTGTACCTAATTAGATGAAGGACATATGTATTTTATGACTTTACTTTCCGAAGGGAGGTTTTCAACGATATGTATGATACAGAAAAGCGGGTCGAACTGGTGAAAAAACGGGTGCATGAAAAATATCGCCGGAAGAAGCGTCGCGTGATCTGCCGGCTGTCTGCCCTGTGCACAGCATTGTCTGCGTTCCTTGTGGGAACGGTGCACACAGCAGCCGGTCAGACGCAGATCACCGCCCGGGGAATGTACGGTTCTATCCTGCTGCATGAAGACGCCGGCGGTTATGTGCTGGTTGGGGTAATTTCTTTCTCCACAGCAGTCATGATCACTGTGCTGTGTATCAGACTCCGGGAAAGAGAACACCGTGGACAAGGCACGGGAAAAGGAAACGCATCACAACAATGGGAGGAAAATAATTCATGAAAAAGCAAAAAATTCGGTTCTATGCGGCGCTGCTTTGCAGTTCCATGGTACTTTCTCTGGTCTCCACGCCGGTATCGGCAGCAGAAACCGGACAGCTGACGAATCCCCCGACATCCACAGAGGGTACGGGATCCCCGGAAAGCGCATCGGGAAATGAAGCTGCAGCGGTTCTGAACGGACTGTACGTAGCACTGCCGGTCGCAAACGGTGTGAAGGAAGTGGCGACAGCGGAGGAGCTGGCGGCTGCACTGGCAAATAGCAGTATTTCTGGGATCACACTGAAAGGTGATGTTGAAATCAGCAGTACTCTGACAGTTAACCGCACTGTGACGCTGGATTTGAACGGTAATGTACTGAAAATGACCGGCGGCTTCAGCGTAATCAAGGTAGAGTCGGGCGGCGATCTGACGATTCAGGATAGCAACATAACCACACGGCACAATTTTTACCCGAACTATAAACAACCGGCCTGGCACATTGACATGTGGAAGCTGGACGATAGCGGCTCGGAAACCGTCTTCGGTGGGGTTATTACGGGCGGTGGCGGTGATCTTACCCACAGTGATGGCGGCGGTGTGCTTGTTAATGCCGGCGGTAAACTGACCATGACCGGTGGCAGCATCGTCGGATGCTCGGCAGTTGGTCTCGGCGGCGGTGTACGCCTTGCCTATGATTCTGCCATCGGCAAGAACAGCACATTCACCATGACGGGCGGCAGTATTATCGGCTGCGCTGCAAAAAACGGCGGCGGTGTGTCTGTCTCCCCGGGTTGCACATTCACCATGGGTTCCGGCTCTGAGATCCGCAACTGCAACGCACAATCCGGGGGTGGTGGTGTGAGCATCAGCGCCCTGTGGAATTCAAATACCATCGGCCGCTTTATCATGAACGGCGGAACAATCCGTACATGCACAGGATTATACAGTGGCGGTGTGGACAACTCTGGATCCTTTATTATGTCAGGCGGTACGATTAAAGCCAGCATCAGCACCCAGGATGCTTCAAGCGGCGGGGTGAGGAATGATAATCAGTTCACCATGACAGGGGGCACGATCGGTGATCCTACTAATCCGAATGATGCAAGCTCTGTATACAATACTTCCTCTCAGAGAGTTATTCTTACTATATGCGACAACGCAAAAATCTACACAAATGTAACAAACGTTGGCATCCTGAATGCTGACGGCGGCGGAATAGCCGGCACAATGACGAACGATACCAACAGGTACGGCACCGGCACGATCACCGGCAGTGAGGGTGCTGCCGACAGCACTGAGTTTCAGGGCAAAGTGACCAACAACGGTACCATCCGGAAGGGCACATTCACGAGTGAGGTCATAAATGAGAGCAGTGGTACCATTAACGGCGGCACATTTACCGGCACAGTTGAGAACAAGGACGGAACAATTTCAGGCGGTGATTTCAGCAAAGCCACCCTGAACGGTATGCTCGTGATCACTTTTGAACCGAACAACGGAGAGCCGGTCATCACACGGGAAGTGAATTGGAGTAAAGACGGAGTGGCACTCACCGCACCGGATCCCGTTCCCACCAAAGAGGGGCATAGTCTTGACGGCTGGTATTATGATAACAATGGTACAGAAACAAAATGGAACTTTGACACGGATACAGTCAAATGCACTATGACCCTCAAGGCAAAATGGGAACTCTCCACCTATTCCGTAACGCTGCAGACGGACGGCGGTACGATTGCCAGCGGAAAAGAAGTAACCGGCTACACTTACGGCACTGGGGCAGTTCTTCCTACCGCCAATGATATGACCCGCGAGGGATACCGCTTTGACGGCTGGTACGCAGACAGCAGTTTTTCCGGCTCTCCCATTACAGAGATCTCTGCTACCGAAACGGGAAATAAAACATTCTATGCAAAATGGACGAAGAACACGACTCCCATCATTCCCGGCAACGACACCAACAATATCGTAGAGCAATATAAGACTGACGACAGCGGCTCTGGAGAACAGACTGACCTTGATGTCCCCGCTCCTGTCGTGAAAAACACCACCTCTTATTTGACCTATACCGTACAGGCGGGGGACACTCTCTGGAAAATCGCCAGAAAATACAGTTGCTCCGTAGCTGAGATCGTGGCAGCCAACAGTGACCGGATCAAGAACCCGAACAGGATCCACGCCGGCTGGCAGCTTAAGATTCCCCAAAGCGGAGCGCCCATCACAGGTGGCACTCCCGATGCTGTTCTGCCTGAGAATAAGAAAAGTGGGATATACATCGTCAGACAGGGCGACACCCTCTGGAAAATCGCCAGAAAGTACAACTGCTCCGTGGCTGAAATCGTTTCCCTGAACCGGGAACTGATCCGCGACCCTGCTCTGATTTATTCCGGCTGGGAACTGAAAGTACCACAAAATTGATTGCAAAACGGAGGGAAAAATAAGTGAAAAAACAAAGAAAACGGATCTATGCAGCGCTGCTTTGCATTTGCATGGTACTTTCTCTGGTCTCCACACCGGTATCGGCAGCGGAAACCGGACAGATGCCGAATCCCCAGACATCCACAGAGGAGTTAGAACCGCAGGAAAGTGTATCTGGAAACGAAGCCTCCACTGTATCAGAAAACGTAGCTACGGCGGCCCTAAATGGGCTGTCCGTGGCTGTGCTGGCTGCAAACAGTGTAGCAGAGGTGACGACAGCGGCAGAACTGACCGCGGCGTTGGAAAACAGTGCAAATGACAATGTCAAGCTGATGGCAGACATTACCATCGACACCACGTTGGTTGTCAGCCATACCGTCACTCTTGACCTGAACGGCCATATACTCAAATATGAAAATAATACTGTCCAGGGCAGCGTTATCACGGTGGGAAGTGGCGGCGTGTTGACGATTCAGGACAGTGATGCAACGGCTTCGCACCATTTTACCCCGGACGGTAACGGCCTGTGGGTACTGGATGAAGTAAATGGTACGGAAAATGTCTCCGGCGGCATTATCACAGGAGGTGATGCCCCATATGGCGGTGGCGTGTATATCCATGATGGCGGCAAACTGACAATGCAAGGAGGAAATATTGTCGGCTGTAAGGTCGGCGGCAGCGAGGGCTCGGGCGGCGGCGGTGTGTGTATTAAAGGCGGCACCTTCCGCATGATGAGTGGAAGCATCATAGGCTGTTTGGTGGATATTTATTTTGCCTATGGTGGCGGCGTGTGGCTCGAGGGAAGCAGCAGCGAATTCATTATGGAAGGCGGCAGCATTGAACATTGTGCAGTCAACAGTCTTACTCAGGGTTATGGTGGCGGGGTATGCGCAACGGGTGTAGCCGGGGATCTGTCGGAGGGTGCGCGCTTTACCATGACAGGCGGAAGCATTACGGAATGCAGTGTCAGCGGTCATCTCTCTGGCAATGGCGGTGGCGTAGGCATAACGCCAGAGCTAGGAGGTCGTCCTGTTTTTACGATGAGCGGCAGCGCATTTATTGACAGTAATACAGCTCGAACGGTTTACTACTCTAACCTATTATCTGGGGATAATATATGTATTTCCGGTGGCATAATGCATGCTAATGGCGGAACAATGGCAGCGTCGCCGGCCGGATCAAATAACTGCTCATTGTATAATTATTCAAGCGGATTGATTACCGGCGGAAGCAGTGAAACCACTATTTTCAAAGGCTATGTTGTAAACCGCTCATACGCTACAATTTCCGGTGGCAAGTTTATGGATACGGTGTTAAATGACGGATATTCCTGTATTATTTCCGGAGGCGAATTCTATGGGGCGGTAACAAATAAGGGTACGATTAACAACGGTGTATTCTATGGATTAGTGACCAATACCGGTACAATTAATGGCGGGTCGTTTGCAACTCTGCCGGCTAGCGACGGTTCCACATGGTATCCGGTAACCTTTGAGTGGAATGACGGAACGGCTAAAGCAGAAGATCGTCATGTGATGGAGAATACTACAGTCACTCCTCCTGCCCCTGCCCGTACCGGCTATCGTCTTGCCTATTGGTATCAGACAGATGAAAACACAGCGTTTGACTTTGACACCCCTGTTACCAGAAAGATGACACTGAAGGCAAAATGGGCGCGGTTATATGCCATAGATGTCCTGACCGAGGGACAAGGCACTGCGCAGGCCAGTCCGACTTCTGCGGCAGCGGGTGACAAGGTTACGCTGAGTGTCACACCGCATGAGGGCTATCGCCTCAAGGAATGGGAGGTAAATCCTGACACCCTAGGCATCGAGGACGACAATACATTTACCATGCCTGAGGGTGCCGTAACCGTGAAAGCAGTTTTTGAAGGCATCCCCTATTCCGTAACGCTGCAGATGAACGGCGGTACGATTGCCAGTGGAAAAGAGGTAACCGGCTACACTTACGGCACCGGGGCAGTTCTTCCTACCGCCGATGATATTACCCGCGAGGGATACCGCTTTGACGGCTGGTATGCGGACAGCAGTTTTTCCGGTTCGCCCGTCACAGAGATCACAGGTACCGATACGGGAGACAAGGTATTCTACGCAAAGTGGATGCGGAACACGACTCCCATCGTTCCCGGCAACAACACCAGCAATATCGTAGAGCAGTATAAGACTGACGACAGCAGCTCAGGAGAACAGACCGACCGTGAAGTTCCCTCTCCTGTCGTGAAAAACACCTCCTATATGACCTATACCGTACAGGTGGGTGACACTCTCTGGGCAATCGCCAGAAAATACAACTGCTCCATAACCGGGATCGTGGCAGCCAACAGTGATCGGATCAAGAACCCGAACCGGATTCACGCCGGCTGGCAGCTTAAGATTCCCCAAAGCGGAGCGCCTATCACAGGCGGCACTCCCGATGCTGTTCTGCCTGAGAATAAGAAAAGTGGTATATACATCGTCAGACAGGGCGACACCCTCTGGAAAATCGCCAGAAAGTACGGCTGCTCCGTGGCCGAGATCATCTCCCTGAACCGGGAACTGATCCGCAACCCTGCTCTGATTTATTCCGGCTGGGAACTGAAAGTACCACAGAATTAGCCTCCCCTGAAAGAATCTACCGTGCCAGTCATACATCATAATGTCGGATCAGATAATATATCTAAGGGAAAAAGGCAAAAAAAGACGGCCAAAGGCCGATGATCTGAATTCCTTGAATTCTTTAGATTTCTCAAATCCGCGCAATCGGCGGACACATTTCGATTGCGCGGAAATCTGAGCTATGAAATTCCATAAATACTTTGTTTCACCTGTGTGCCCCGGTCAGGTGATGTTTCCAAAACAGACATACAAAGCTTACAGCTCCTCGATCACTTTCATAAGCTCATCTACATCAATGCCATGTACCATAGCTGCCTCTTCCAGGGTCTCTCCCTGTGAAGCAGGGCATCCCAGGCAATGCATTCCTGCATCGAGGAGTACGGGAGCTACTTCAGGATTGGCACGTAAGATCTCGCCAATGGTCATGTCTTTTGTTACTCCGGTCATATCGGTCTCCTTTCTGCCGTATAAGGCTTTTTTAGTATAATACTTTCCCCAAAAGATTACAAGAATATTCTTGTGCATCAGCATTTGTTCCTCCCCCGGGATCAGCTCTGCCGCGAACCACATTCATAAAAGCATTTGCTTCACAAATGGCGCCCTCACCAGGGGATGGTCTTTTTATGTCAGAGCTGATGTACAAAAGCGCGTACATTACCTAAAACTGTTGACACTTACCCTTGTCAGGTAGTACACTTTTATCGTAAAGAAACAGCTTGGGATGCCGGCGCAACTGGTACTCTCAGTTGATAATATTAATTGTTTTTACTAGAAGGAGGTAAATTTTCATGGCAGAAGCATGGAGAGGCTTTAAAAGAGATGGCCACTGGGATGTAGACGTCAATGTACGTAACTTCATCCAGACCAACTACACTCCGTATGATGGAGATGAGAGCTTCCTGGAGGGACCTACCGAAGCAACTGATAAGCTTTGGGGCAGACTTCAGGAGTTACAGAAGGAAGAGCGTGAGCATAACGGCGTTCTGGAATGCGAAACAGAGATCGTATCCAGTCTGACCGCTTATGGCCCTGGCTATATTGATGAATCTATGAAGGATCTGGAGCAGATCGTTGGTCTGCAGACAGACAAGCCTTTAAAGAGAGCATTCATGCCTTATGGTGGTATCAAAATGGCTCAGCAGGCTGCAAGCACCTATGGCTACGAAGTAAATGAAAAGTATGACAAGATCTTCAATGAGTATCACAAGACTCACAACCAGGCAGTATTTGATGCTTATACCGATGAGATGAAGGTTGCTCGTCATACCCATATCGTTACCGGTCTTCCCGACACCTATGGTCGTGGACGTATCGTAGGCGACTACAGAAGAGTTGCTCTGTACGGTATTGATTTCCTGATCGAGGAGAAGAAGAAGGATAAGAAGAACTGCGGTACCGGCGTTATGACCGAGGATATCATTCGTCTGAGAGAAGAGATCGCTGATCAGATCAAGGCTCTGCAGGGAATGAAGGAAATGGCTAAGATCTACGGTTACGATATTTCCGGCCCCGCTACCAACGCTAAGGAAGCTATCCAGTGGTTATACTTCGGTTACCTGGCAGCTATCAAGACCCAGAACGGTGCAGCTATGTCCGTTGGACGTATCTCTACTTTCCTGGACATCTATATTGAGAGAGACTTAAAGGAAGGCACCCTGACCGAGAAAGAAGCTCAGGAGCTGATCGACCATATGACCATGAAGTTCCGTATGGTTAAGTTCGCTCGTATTCCTTCTTACAACCAGCTGTTCTCCGGTGACCCCGTATGGGCTACTCTGGAAGTTGGTGGTATCGGCATGGACGGCCGTCATATGGTTACCAAGAACGACTATCGTTTCCTGCATACTCTGGAGAACATGGGACCCAGCCCCGAGCCGAACCTGACTGTTCTGTACTCCAGCGCTCTGCCTGATAACTTTAAGAAGTACGCAGCTAAGATTTCTGTGAATACTTCTTCCATCCAGTACGAGAACGATGACGTTATGAAGCCTATCTGGGGTGATGACTACAGCATCTGCTGCTGCGTATCCGCTACTCAGACCGGTAAGGAGATCCAGTTCTTCGGTGCTCGTGCTAACCTGGCTAAGTGCTTACTGTACGCTATCAACGGTGGTAAGGATGAGAAGCATCTGGACAAGGACGGCAAACATATGCAGTGTGGTCCCGAAATCGCTCCTATCACTTCCGAGTACCTTGATTTCGACGAAGTTATGCATAAATATGACATCATGCTTGACTGGTGTGCATCTCTGTATGTTAACATCCTGAACCTGATCCACTACATGCATGATAAGTACTACTACGAAGCAGCTGAGATGGCTCTGATCGATACCGATGTAAGAAGAACCTTCGCAACCGGTATTGCAGGTCTGTCCCATGTAGCTGACTCCCTGTCCGCTATCAAGTATGCTAAGGTTAAGGTTATCCGTGATGACCAGGGTTGTGCTGTAGACTTCAAGATCGAAGGCGACTTCCCTAAGTACGGTAACGATGATCCCAGAGCTGATGAATTCGCTGTATGGCTGCTGAAGACCTTCATGGAGAAGATCAAGAAGAACCACACCTACAGAAATTCTGAGCCTACCACTTCCGTACTGACCATTACCTCTAACGTTGTATATGGTAAGGCTACCGGTGCTCTGCCCGATGGTAGAGCAGCTTACACACCGTTCGCTCCCGGTGCATCACCTTCCTACGGTGCTGAGAAGAGTGGTCTGCTGGCTTCTCTGAACTCTGTAGCTAAGCTGCCTTATGAGTATGCTCTGGATGGTATCTCCAATACCCAGACCATGGCTCCTTCTGCTCTTGGTCACAACCTTGACGAGCAGAAAGAAACTCTGGTACGTGTAATGGATGGTTACTTCGATCGTGGTGCTCATCACCTCAACGTTAACGTATTCGGTACCGAGAAGCTGTTAGATGCACAGGCTCATCCTGAGAAGCCTGAGTACGCTAACTTCACCATCCGTGTATCCGGTTATGCTGTTAAGTTCATCAGCCTGACCAAGGAGCAGCAGGATGATGTTATCGCAAGAACCTGCCATAAGAGTCTGTAATTCTTACAGGTTTTGAGATAATTGATGTATATGGGGCCGGGCAGTAATGTCCGGTCTCTTTTTGGATATACTATTCGTAACACTCACCCCTCAGCTGCCTGCATGGCAGAGAATGGAGATTATTACAATGATCAAAGGCAGAATTCACTCATTAGAATCCTTCGGCGCAGTAGACGGACCCGGAATCCGCTATCTTATCTTCCTCAAGGGCTGCAATATGCGTTGTCAATATTGCCACAATGTAGATACCTGGAATCCCGACACTGACAATCTGATGACAGCAGACGAGCTTCTGGATAAGGCAGAGCGTTTCCGCAGCTACTGGGGCAAAGAAGGCGGCATCACCGTCAGCGGCGGCGAAGCTTTATTACAGATTGATTTTCTCATCGATCTCTTCCGTAAGGCTCACGAGAGAGGCATCAACACCGACCTTGATACTTCCGGACAGCCTTTTACCAGAGAAGAGCCCTTCTTCTCCAAATTCAACGAATTACTGAAATATACCGATCTTGTCATGTTGGACATCAAGCATATTGATGATGAGGAGCACAAAAAACTCACCGGCCATACCAACAAAAACATTCTGGACTGCGCAAGATACCTCTCCGAACAGGGTATCCCCATGTGGATCCGTCATGTGCTGGTACCCGGAATCACTGACAATGACGAATATCTGAAGAAAACAAGAGAATTCATTGACACTCTGGATACCGTTATGAAGGTAGAAGTTCTTCCCTATCACACATTAGGGGCATACAAATGGAAAGAGCTGGGAATCCCCTATAAGCTGGAAGGTGTGGAGCCCCCCACCGAAGAGAGAATTCAGAATGCGAAGAAGATCCTGGAGTTCAATAAATATAAATAAACAACTGTAACTAATGATAAAAAATACTAAATAAGACTTGTATTCAAGCCATATTTATATTACAATACTAATAGTTATATTGATAAATTTGTATCAAACAATATGATTTGATACACGCAAAATAGGAGGAAAAGATTATGGCATTTGTTATTGGTGATGCTTGTGTAGCATGTGGAGCTTGTGAAGCACAGTGCCCCGTTGGCGCTATCAGCATGGGCGACGGAAAGTTCGAAATTGATGCAGATAAGTGCATCAGCTGCGGTTCCTGCGCAGGTCAGTGCCCCGTTGGTGCTATCGCAGAGGATTAATTTCCGACTTAAAATGCAACCTTGGGAAGGCATTTCAGAAAATGAAATGCCTTTTCTTTTTTTCTGCTTTATGTTTTTCATTCTCTTTTGGATTCACTGGTGTATCTTTTGGCTGTTTTTGCAACCGTCCTTTGGTCTTTTTCCGTAACAGCTCGTCCATCTTCTGATAATATTCTTCGCTGCGCTGTTCCAGCCTGCGATCCCGCTCTTCCTCACGCTCCTCTCTGCTGCGGAACTGATAATCCAGTTCTTTCACCATGCTCTCCTTTAATTCCCGACATAGCTCCTGATTATTTTCTTTTACGGCTTCACGGATCATCTGCTGCAGAATCCACTGTAGTCTTTTAACCTTCTCCTCCCGGTTTTCGCCTGTCAGCGAGGTCTCCTGCACCGGTGATGGTACTGTTTTCTTCACTGTCTCATCTACAATTTCAATTGCCATACGCGGTGCGGCAGCTGCTTCTTTTTCTGTCGTTTCCTCCGGCAGCACATCCAGTTTCCCGTCCTTTAATATCATTTTAATTGCTTTCAACTGTAATCCCCTTTCTTTCATGCTCTTGATCTCTTTGAAACGTTCTACATCTTCTTTCGTATAATAGCGATGCCCCAATTCGTTACGTTTGATGGGCAGGTGTAGTTCTTCCTCCCAATAGCGAAGCACGTGGCTCTCCACCTTTACCTGTTTTGCTGCATCCGAAATCAATAAATACTCTCCCATAATCTCTCCTTTTCTAAATTGTCATATTATGAAAATGTGAAATAAAAAAGAGAACAGGTACAGGGGAATTTCCCTTACTTGTTCTCTTTCGTGTTTTATATTCTGTATTCGCAGGATACTTAAAAATCTTTTTTTCTGTCGTTTTCCAGGTTAGCGAACTTGGTGTACTCCGGCAGCCATGCCAGCTGTACGGTTCCGATCGGACCGTTTCTCTGCTTGGCAATGATGATCTCGGAAATACCCTTGTCCGGTGAATCATGGTTGTAATAATCATCACGGTAAATAAACATTACCACGTCGGCATCCTGCTCGATAGCTCCGGATTCACGCAGGTCAGACAACATCGGCCGATGATCCGGTCTCTGTTCTACCGCTCGGCTCAGCTGGGACAGAGCCAGCACCGGTACGGATAACTCTCTGGCTACCGCCTTTAAGGAACGGGAAATATCGGAAATCTCCTGCTGTCTGGAGTCGCTGCTTCTGCCGCCGCTGCCTGACATCAACTGCAAATAGTCAATGATGATCATGGACAGACCGTTTTCCTGTTTCATTCTCCTGCATTTGGAGCGGAGCTCTGCAATGCTGATGCCCGGCGTGTCATCAATCATCAGTTTGGATTTACCGATGACACCGGCACTCTCGATCAGTCGCTCCCACTCCTGGTCATTCAGCTGGCCGGTACGAAGCTTCTGTGCATCCACGCTGGATTCCAGGGAAAACATACGGTTGATCAACTGCTCCTTACTCATTTCCAGACTGAATATGGCTACCGGCAGATTCTGCTTAAAAGCCACATGCTGCGCAATATTCAGCACAAACGCTGTCTTACCCATGGAAGGACGGGCGGCGATCAGCACCAGGTCAGAGGGCTGCATACCGGCAGTACGATAATCCAGATCAATGAATCCGGTGGCAATACCTGTAACAGTTCCGTGAAGCTTGGATGCCTTCTCGATCTTGTCCATAGCATTCATAACCACCGTACGGATCGGGACAAACTCTTTTACATTCTTTTTCTGTACCACTTCATTGATCTTGCTCTCGGTACTCTCCAGGATTGTATCCAGACTTTCTTTCCCGCTGTAGCAGGTATTGGCAATCTCTTCGTTGGTACGAATCAGTCGTCTGAGGGTTGCTTTCTCCGCAACAATACCGGCATAGTACTTAATGTTAGCGGAGGTGGGCACCGATGCGATCAGGTTCGTCAGGAAATCCAGTCCGCTGACCTCCGGCGGCACATCTTCCCTGGATCTCAGTCGATCCTGCAGGGTAACAAAATCCACCGGTTTTCCCTCGTTGTTCAATTCCACGATCGTGTCAAATACAATACCGTACTGACGATTGTAGAAATCCTCTCCCGAGATCTGTTCCGTCGCGGCAGCGATTGCCTCCGTATCGATGAACATAGATCCGATCACCGACTGTTCTGCCTCCAGGCTGTGGGGCATTATTCTTTTGATTACATTTTCATCTATAGCCGGCATGGGCCTGTCTATGCCTCCGTAACTTTCACCGTCAGTTTTGCTGCCACCTGAGGATGAAGCTTTACTGTCACCTCATAGGAACCAAAATTCTTCAGGCTCTCGGGAAGTACAATTTTCTTCTTATCGATTTCAATGCCATGCTGTTCCTTGCAGGCAGTTGCGATCTCCTTGGAAGATACGGAGCCAAAGGTCTTGCCGCCTTCTCCTGCTTTGATCTTAACCATGACCTGCTTAGTCTCCAGCTCCGCTGCCAGAGCTTTTGCCGCATCCAGGTTCTCCTGTGCTACCTTTTCTTCATTCGCTTTTTGAAGCTTCAGGTCATTCATATTTTTGGAAGTTGCTTCCACACCGATCTTTTTCGGTAAAATATAGTTTCTTGCATATCCTTCGCTGGCTTCAATGATATCTCCTTTTTTGCCCAGCTTTTTTTCATCCTGAAGTAAAATAATTTTCATGTTATATACCTGCCTTTCCTATCTCTAAATCTCTCCGGATTCCAACATATCGTCAATGGTATGCTTCAGCACGCCGATGGCTTCTACCAATCCTACACCCTCCATCTGACAGGCTGCAGTGTTCATGTGACCGCCGCCACCCATACGTTCCATAATGATCTGTACATTAACCTCATCAATGGATCTGGCACTGACATAGATCTTACCCTGATAATCCGTGAGTACGAAACTTGCCTTGATTCCTTTGATATTCAGCAGTTCGTTGGCTGCCTGTGCCCCAATGATCGTAGGACTGGGCAGATCCTCCGCGGTACACAGAGAGATGGCAAAAAACTGCTTGTAAATCTCTGCCTGGCTGACTGCGTCTGCCTTTGCCTTATATTCTGCAGCATCCTCACGGAACAGTTTTCTGACTCTGGTGACATCTGCGCCATTTCTACGCAGAAATGCGGCAGCTTCAAAGGTGCGGACACCGGTCTTGGTCATAAAGTTGTTGGTATCGATCATGATACCGGAGTACATACAATCCGCCTCTTCCGTACGGATCTTGATATTGTCATAAGTGTACTGCAGGATCTCAGATACCATCTCACAGGCCGAGGATGCATAAGGCTCCACATAGGATAATGTGGCATTTTCTATAGTCTCTGTGCCCTGTCTGTGATGGTCCAGAACCACTACAGATTTACAGAAGCGCAACAGATCCGGGCATTCTGTAATGGACGGCTTATTGACATCCACGACTACCAGTACGGTGTTGCTGCCTGCCATATCAATTGCCTGCTGGCTGGTGATGATCATATCTTCATCATACTCCGGATTATTCTTAAACAGCTCTACCAGAGGCTGAACAGAAGTCGTCGCCTCGTTCAGTACAATATGGGCTTTTCTGCCCAAAGTCTGGGCAATCCGGTAGATACCCACTGCAGACCCGAAGCTGTCCACATCCGGCATCCGGTGACCCATAACAATGACGCGATCCTTGCCGGTAATGATCTCCCGCAGGGCGTGGGCTTTTACTCTCGCCTTGACACGGGTATTTTTCTCTACCTGCTGACTCTTGCCACCGTAGTAGGTAATGCTCTCCGGAGTCTTGATGACCGCCTGGTCACCACCACGTCCCAATGCCAGATCAATGGCAGTACGGGCGAACTCATAATTTTGTGCATAGGTCAGACCATCCAGTCCGATACCGATACTGATAGTCACAGCCATTTCGTTACCGATGTTAACGGTCTTCACTTCTTCCAACAGATCAAAACGGCTCTCCTGCAGCTGTGCCACCGCTTTTTTCCGCATGATCACGAGGTATTTGTCCTTCTCCAGCTTTTTACTGATACCATCCAGGGAAGCAATGTATTTGTTCACCTTACGGTCGATCAATGCGATCAGCAGGGACCTGCGGACTTCCTCTACGCTCTCCAGCGCTTCCTCATAGTTATCCAGGTAGATCATCCCCACCGTGAGGCTCTGATCATCCACTTCCTGCAATGCAATGTGCAGCGCGGTCTCATCAAACAGATAGACTGCGATCAAATAGCCGTTGTACCCTTCCGCATCGATCATATCGCTGTGTTCTGCCATTTCCTTCAGGGAAATCTTACGGAACTTTGCTACGTATTCACAGCCTTCATACTCCAGTTCGTACTGTGCCTCATCCACACCGGAATCATCCGGAAGCCTGTCCCTGGTAATGGTAGGGAACAGGGAAGTAATGGATTTGTTATATCCCTTTGGCTGGTGCACCACATTTTCAAAGGCAATATTCGTCCAGATCACCTTGCCGGAATCATCCAAAAGGGCATAAGGCAGTTCCAGATCCCGCAACAGTTTCCGCTGGATCTGTCCATACTCCGTGGCAAAACTGATCAGTTCATTCATAATGATCGGTTTATTATAGAAATACAATGTCAGTGTAATTGCAAAATAGAAGATCGTAAATCCGAAAGTAAGCAGTCCGGCACGAAAATCCAGCATAAATACCGCGGCATCAATTGCCAGCAACAGAAGTCCCAGATACAGGGTGAACTGAATATATGTACGGATTCTTCCCTTCAGTCTGATTCGTTTTTTCATCAAAGAACACCTCTCAATGTTTGCGTTCGACAACTTCTATTATAACAAATAATATACCACTATGCCACCATATTATTTTGACGAATAGACAATATTCCTCTGTCAAATTTGTGCTTTTTGTCAGCATTTCAGGTTAAAATCGCTCTTATCTGCATAATTCCCAAAATGCCACTGCACTGGCTGCCGCTACATTCAGGGAATCCACACCTCTTGCCATAGGGATGCAGACCGTGTAATCACAGTCTGCGATAGTGTCCGCTGCCAGGCCTTCCCCTTCCGTCCCCAGAATAATTGCAAGCTTTTCCGCTTCATGTAATACCCGGGCATCCGGTGACAGGCTGTCTTCCTTTAACGCCATAGCTGCGGTACGGTATCCCATGCCGCGCAGCTGTGCCATCGTGCGATCCGCCCAATCTTCCGTCCCCAGAAAAGTCCAGGGCACCTGGAATACCGTCCCCATGCTGACTCTCGCCGCACGACGGTACAAAGGGTCGCTGCAGCCTGCAGTCAAGAGCACCGCATCAATTCCCAGCGCTGCTGCGGAGCGGAAGATTGCTCCTACATTCGTGGGATTCACGACGTTTTCCAGGATAGCGATGCGTCTGGCATCCCGACACAGCTCCTCCATCTTCGGCAAAGCTCTCCGCCGCATGGCACAGAGCATGCCACGCGCCAGCTTGAAGCCTGAGATCTGGGATAATACCTCGTTAGATGACACATAGACAGGAATTTCCTCCGATCTCTCCATGATCCGCCCCAGGACTTCTCTTCCCTTCTCGGAATCCGCTTCTCTCTGTTCCATCAGAAGCGACAACGGTTCGTATCCCGCCGTCAGCGCCCGCAGGATCACGTTTGCGCTCTCCGCAATGAACAACCCGGGCGCCGGTTCGTAATAGCGGAGCAGCTGTATTTCCCTGCGTTCGTTGTAAATCTCCAGTTCCGGTGTATGTAAATCTGTGATTGGTATTCTTCTCATGCCGCTTCGTCTCCTTGCATACGTCGAAAAAAGACCAGCCACTTTTGCGGCTGGTCTCTTACTACTATCTTAGTCTGAATTATTCAGCTACGTAAGGCATAAGTGCTACGTGACGTGCTCTCTTGATGGCAACGGTCAGTGCTCTCTGATGCTTTGCGCAGGTACCGGTAATACGACGAGGAAGGATCTTACCTCTCTCAGATACATACTTCTTCAGCTTAGCTGTATCCTTATAATCGATTACATTATCTTTACCACAGAATACGCAAACTTTCTTTCTTCTGCGCATACCGCCTTTTTTTCTCATCGGAGAATCGGTCTTCTCAGTCTTATTAAAAGCCATTATTATTACCTCCTATCGGAATCTGTCAGGGCAGAGGCGGGTGTCAGCTCCGCTTGTCACTGAAACTTAGTTAAAGGGTAATTCTTCATCGATGCCGTCAGGGATGTTCATAAAACCATCACCGGCTCCGGAAGGAGCGGGGGCATTATTACCACCACCAAAACCAGCGTTCTGGTATCCACCGTCATTACTGCCGGCAGATGCATTCTTGCTCTCTGCGAACTCTACGTTCTCAACCACTACATCGGTAGTGTACACACGCTGTCCATCCTTATTGGTATAACTGCCGGTCTGGATACGTCCTTCCACAACGAACTTTGTTCCCTTGTGGCCATATCTCTCGATAAACTCACCAGTCTTACCAAACGCTACACAGTTAATAAAATCAGCATCCGGCTCGCCATCACGCTTAAATCTTCTATCTACTGCAATGGAAAAACGAGCGATCGCTGTTGCGGTAGCTCCCTGAGAATATCTCACCTCAGGATCCCTTGTTAAACGTCCCATAAGAATTACTTTATTCATATTTCGCTTCTCGCTTTCTGTTTATGCCTCGTCCTGTCTAACGCATAAGTATCTGATCACGTTGTCCATGATACGAACACGGCTCTCGATCTCTGCAGGAACAGTGCTCTCAGCTTCGAATCTGATGAAGTAGTAGAAAGCTTCTTTCATCTTCTGAACTTCGTAAGCAAGCTTCTTCTTGCCCCACTCGTCCACTTCTGTGATGTTGCCGCCGAATCTCTCAACCAGTGCCTTGCACTTGTCAACAACGGCTGCTCTCTCATCATCCTCGATCTTAGCGCTAACAACAACGGCTAATTCGTACTTGTTCATGTTAGTTACCTCCTTTTGGTCTCTGGCCCATATTTCACATATGAGCAAGGAATAAAGTGTCTCACGAAAGAACATGTTACCATATCCCCGTGCACTTTTCAAGCTTTTTCAACGATTTCTTTCACATTTTTTTCTAGTAATTTCCGTGCGATCATAATCTGGTGACCGCAGCCCAGACATTTCAGTCGAAAGTCCGCTCCCACGCGGAGTACTTCCCATTCTCTGCTTCCGCAGGGATGTTGTTTTTTCAGTTTCAATACATCTCCCACATTAATATCCATACCGCTCTTCCTCGTCTCTCTTGTCTGTATGTCCACTCCTGTGCCGGCACTTCGCAGCCGGTACCTGTAACCTTATTATAAGGATGTCGGAGTCAAAGGCCCCCGACTTTGATACCTACGGATTGCTTCGTGCTACGCACTCCCTCAATCCTACCCAATATTCGCATATCGTGGGATTATCATCCCACTTTTATGCTCATATCGGGGCGGGTCCTAAGGTCATTCACCCACTTATGAGCAAGCTCATGTGGGCTTAGACCTTTTGACCCTGGTATCCTATAAGTTGTTCGCCATAAAATCCTTCACGATTCCAAAAGCTTCTCTCAGCAGATTATTCGGTACTGTAAGAGGATAAGTTCCGGCTGACAGTCCCTCCACATGCAGATATCCCTGCTTCTTCGCAATGGCAAGAGCTCGGAACATATGAAAATTATTGGTGACAACGACCACACTGTCCTCCGATTTATTCAACAGTTCTCCGCTGTAGATCAGATTCTGTGTCGTATTCGTGGAAGCATCCTCCGCAAGTATCCTCTCCGGATCGATTCCTGCATCCGCAAGATATCCTTTCATACCCTCCGCTTCGCTGACAGGCTCGTTATAACCCTGTCCACCGGACACGATGACTTTCGTCTCCGGATTGGCATTCAGGTATTCTATGGCTTTATCCAGACGTTTCTGCAGTACATAGCTGGGGCCGGTAGTCTTCCACTGAGCTCCCAGTATGATGACGTAGTCCGCTCCCGCCTCTGCTTTCGCGCCGAACTGCCCGAAGATCATTCCTTCTAATATAAGGAGCAGCAGTATTCCCGCTGCCACCAGCCCGCAGAACGTCATCCGGATCCAGCGCGGGATTCTCTCCTGCACGGATTTATGAGTCAGTATCCAGCCCCACGCAGCACAAAACGCGGCGATCACACCCCAGATCAGGAAAAAATAACTGCCAAAGCCGACAAACAGCCCGATTCCCACACAATACAGTGCACACAGCACCGCCAGAACATACAGTGCCATTGCTCCGTAGTGCTTCTGATCCACGCCTCTGCCTCTGGGATCCAGATAGATCACTTTTTTACTTTTTTCCACCGGAATCAAGCGGTCCCTCTTCATACATCCTCCAATCTTTCCCTATGGCTTATTGTAGCATATCTGCAGCACCTGGCTCAATACCACATAGTTTAGGGTTTTCTTAATTTTTTAAAAATTTTTCTTTTACCGGCATCGGCTGACTTGTACCTTGCGGAAAAATGTGATGTAATTGATTAGTATAATACTTTAGAGAAGAAGGATTCTTATGTGCAGACCGACACCAAAAACAAATTTTACAAAATGTCTTCCTATCATAATTTTGTTTTTTACTGCCCTCCGGATACTTGCCGGATTGCGGATCCCTTATATGATCCTCGCCGACCAGCGCTATGACGACCGGATGCTGTTCGAGAATGCCTACGATCTGTTAAGTGGCGTATGGCTGGGTAGCTACGACGCCTATGCTCTCGCCAAAGGGATCGGATATCCGATGTTTCTGGTTCTTGCGAAAAAATTATGTCTGCCATATTCCGTGCTGCTGGCTCTACTGCAGGCTGTGGGTGCCTGGCTGTTCGTCCGCGCATTATCCGTCAGATGGAAGAATCCCTATGGACAGACGCTCCTGTATCTGCTTCTGTTATTTTCTCCCATCAGTCTGACGCAGTTGGTGACACAGCGCCTGTACCGTATGGCTATTGTTCCCGGAATGGTGCTGGTTGTATTTTCCGGCATGATCGGTCTTACCCTGCGCAAGGAGCTTCCCTTGAAAAAGCAGCTTCCCTGGGCAGTTCTGACCGGCATGGCTCTTGCCTTTTTCTGGCAGATCCGAGAGGATTCCGTCTGGATCCTGCCGTTTATCGCTGTCATGACAGTATGGAATGTAGGCTATGTGATACTGGCACTGCATAAAAAGCGGACAGGACGGCAACTTTTGCTCCAATGTTTCATACTTCTGCTGCCGATATTGCTTCTGTTTGGCGGCAATATAACGATTTCCGCCATCAATCAGGTCCACTACGGTGTATTCCTGACCAACGACCGCACGGAGGGAAATTTTGCCGAACTGATGTCCCTGTTCTATCATCTGCAGGGCAATACGGAAGCAGGCTCCGACATCTGGATCTCCAGGGAGACGATTGCCAAAGCGGAGGCCGTCAGTCCGACCCTGCAACAGCTCCAGCCGCTATTAGATTCCTATGTGGAAGACTGGTCTACGAGTAACGGAGAGATCCCCGGTGACCACTTCAGCTGGGTATTACGGGATGCGGTACAGGACTCCGGCTATTCCCCGGATGCCGTCAGTGCGCAGACCTTTTACGGCAGCGTTCTCTCTGAGCTCCATGCGGCAGTAGAGCGGGGTGATTTAACAAAAAGGCAGGACGGTGCGCTCTATTTTTCCTCCCAATCCAGAGGAATATTACCTTCGGAAATTCCGCGTATCCTGTCTGATACTCTGCAAAATATATGGAAGATCGCCGGTTATACGGACTGTGCTCTAAGCAGCTCTGCCAAAAGCACCGGGCGTCTGTCGGATATCCGCCGGATGGAGGCATTTACCTCCTGCCTGGCAGTGTATCCTACACTGTCACAGTTCCAGGCGGCAGATTATGATTCCATTGCCGACGAGACCTTATATGATTTCAATGAAGTCTATAGTTCCGGTATGGTATCTCTTCTGAATAAAATGAATGCCGTCTATCAAGTGTTGGGAAAGCCCGTATTTTTTCTGGCTCTTCTTGCTCTCCTTGTGCTGACTGTCCGCGTGATCCACGGACTCTTTCATGGAGACCGAACCGATCTGGAACTGTGGATCCTAAGCTGCGGGATCTTGCTTAGTGCTGTTTTACTGCGTTTTGGCTGCGGTCTGTTTACCGGATGGTTTACCAACGATATGCAGAAATTCATCAACAGCTTTTATTCCTGCGGTGTCTATATTCTGCTGCAGCTGTTTAAATATCTGGCGATCGGTACAATTTACGAAGGAGGAATAACTTATGGAAAATTTGAAGGAACAGATTCAGGAATTGCAAAAGATCATTGATACCTACGATAACATTGTATTTTTCGGCGGTGCCGGTGTCTCCACCGAAAGTGGGATTCCGGACTTCCGCAGCGTGGACGGTCTGTACCATCAGCAATACGACTATCCTCCGGAGACCATATTGAGTCACAGCTTTTACCGTTCCCATCCGGAAGAATTTTTCCGTTTTTACCGGAATAAGATGCTCTTCCCAAAAGCTCAGCCGAACGCCGCCCATAAAAAACTGGCAGAGCTGGAACGTGCCGGAAAAGTACGTGCTGTAATAACACAGAATATCGATGGACTGCATCAGGCCGCCGGAAGTAAGACTGTCCTGGAGCTTCACGGCTCGGTACTTCGCAATTACTGTGAAAAATGTCATCAATTCTACGGTCTGAATGCTATCTTAAACAGCACCGGCATACCGCACTGTGAGAAATGCGGTGGCACCATTAAACCGGATGTGGTCCTGTACGAGGAAGGACTGGATGAAAAGACGATAAATGCCGCCGTCAGATACATCCACGAAGCAGATGTCCTGATCATCGGCGGCACTTCTCTGGCTGTCTATCCCGCAGCCGGGTTAATTGATTATTTTCAGGGTGATAAGCTGGTGGTCATCAACAAAAGTGCGACCCCCAGAGACAAAAATGCGGATCTCCTGATTCAGGGACCGATCGGGGAAGTATTTCACTCGATCCAGAATCCGTAAGAAATATCCTGCTCTCCGCTGATATGATAAATGTCTTCCACATCAGCACCCCAGCTGTTGATACCTCCCACGCCTCTCACTGCTCCCAAGATGGATACCACCGTCCTGCGGGCAGGAGGGAGTTCCTCGTGGTGCATTGCATTTTCCAGTTCCTGCGCCGTATAGGGCAGACAAGAAAATGCGAAGTCTTTTCCCTCTTCCGCAGTTATTTTCAAACGGCTGCTTCTTCCTCCACGGTCTGTATTATCCAGGGAAGTCTTCCTGACGATCTCCAGCCATTTGGTCTGCATATGCATCCCACAGTCCTGAGGCACCATATAAGGTGTCACCGGCAGGCCCTGTACTTCATACACACCGGGGATTCCTCCTGCCATACGGTCCGGATAGGTCTCTCCGGACAGTCCTTCATAGGTATACCTCTCCGCTGCGGTGGGCATCAGGAACCTCATTCCGAATACCGGAAGCTCCGGCAGACCCTGTTGTCCGCGATACTCTGCCTGCACATGGATTCTGCCATCCGTTTCCACCGTATAAGTCACTGTCACCTCCGTGGCCGGAACTGTCGGCGTCTCATATGTATAGATCATCTCGAATCTGTCACAGGTCTCTTTTCCGGTGTATTTATTATTCGCCGGTGCCAGCGGGATGGCAATCTCCTCTCCATCCATCCGGGCCTCTACCCGGCTGCAGCGTACAAAACGATCCGCCGCGGACCATACCGCACTGCGGAATGCGAATCCACACCCTCTGTCATTATCCGTGACCGCGCGCCAGAACGCCGGTCGGGGAGTCCTGTACAGCCACTCTTTGCCATCCTTATATAAAGACTCCATGCCTCCGCATCCCACAGAGAAAATATAGGAAAAATCCTGTCCCTGTATACCTATCGTCACATCACCGATTACGATTCTGAGTGCCATAATAATATCTCACCTCCTGCATTGCCGGTTTTTCACTACGGTCTGCGAATAAGATTCCATTCCCTGAGAATTCATAATCACTGGGTCTGTCATCAAAATCTCCTCCGTAGCGCAATACTCTGCGTCCCGTCACTTCGTCCTTTACCCACAGTGCCTGGTCGATATAGTCCCAGATAAAGCCACCCTGGTACATCTCAAAACGGTCCAACAGGTCCATATAGGAATTCATTCCACCCAGGGAATTGCCCATATCATGCATATATTCGCACAACAGATACGGCTTTTTCGGATCGTTTTCCAGATAATCTATAATCTCCTGCGGATATGCATACATCCGGCTCTCCATGTCGGAAATCACATCCTCATATGCCTTGTTATGGAAAACACCCTCATAGTGCACCAGACGCAAGTCATCGTTTTCCTTGAAGAACTGCTGCATCGCAGCGATATCATCCTCAGCATAGGATTCATTTCCCAGGGACCAGAACAGGATTGACGGATGGTTCTTATAACATTCAAAATTCGTTCTGGCGCGGTCCACTACCGCTTCCTTCCACTCCGGCACAGAACCCGGTACATTCCAGGAGGGCTCTGTGTCACCCATCTTCTGCCAGGAGCCGTGGCTTTCCAGATTCGTCTCCGCCATCACATAGATTCCGGCTTCATCGCACAGTCCGTACCATTCCTTGCGGTCCGGATAATGACAGGTTCTGACCGCATTGATATTGTTTCGTTTGAAGCAGGCAATATCCCATTTCATGTCTTCTATTGAAATACATCTGCCGGATGCCGCATTCCACTCATGACGGTTCACACCACAGATCACCAACCGCTTACCATTCAGCTTCATTACCTTATCCTGCGGATCCAGCGAGAAATCACGGAAGCCTATTTTGTACGGCACCACTTCCGTCATTTCCCCCTCACTGTCTGTCAGAGTGATCTCCAGCTGATATAAGTACGGATTCTCATGGCTCCAGGGGATTACTTTTTCTGCCAATGTTTCCCGAAGGTGCAGCGTCTGTTCCACCTGTGACTGCAAAATCTGTGTCTGCTCCAACAGGCATTTCCCGTTGGCATCCGACAGGCATACACGCATTTTGCCCGGACGCTGTCCTTCATCCTCAGCAGATATTTTGATTGCTGCATCTAACATGCCTTTTCCATCCTCTACGGAAAAATAAGGCTTCGCCCAAAGGTCTTCCACGTGCCACTGCGGCTTGGCATATAATTCCACACTCCGGAAGATTCCGAAAAAGCGGAAGAAATCCTGATCCTCCAGAAAAGCAGCCGTACTGCGCTTATGTACTTCCACTGCCAGCAGATTGTCCTTTTCCTTAATATATGGTGTCAGATCGAATTCGGAGGGGGTAAAGCTGTCCTCTGCATATCCCACGAAATGCCCGTTCAGCCAGACATACATCGCCTGTTCCACACCTTCGAAACAGATGATCACCCTTTTCCCCCGCAGACCTTCCGCCAGGTGAAAACGCTTGCGATAGCTTCCTACAGGATTATACTCTGCTTCGCTGAAAGCACCTTCTGCCAGACCTTTCCCCAACGTATACGCTGGACGGCGGTAGATTTTCCCCTCCCAGGGATACATATTATTGATATAATGAATTTGGTCATAACCTGCCAGTTCAATATGTCCCGGCACACAGATCGTATCGAATTCTACATTTGCAGTATTCTCCTGATAAAAATCCACCGGCCGGCTTTTCGCGTTCACCGAATAGGCGAACTCCCAGGTCCCGTCCAGAGACTGTACCAGGGAACTCCTGCCCTCTGCCGCTTCTTCCGTATCCTGATAGATCGGATGATCACTGTGGGCTGGCAGTTGACCGACCCGGAACACCTGTGGATCGTCCAGCCATCTGATATCTGCTTCCATTTTGCTCCTCCTTATTTATCCCTTTTCTATTATAATAATTGTGAATTTTCTTCCATGCAACAAGTATTTATCTCTTCTGGGAAAAAACAGATTCCATGATACACTGCCCGGAAATCAAGATTTTAGTGGCAGCATATGTGAAAATATGTTAATCTATAAAAGTATTTGTCTTATATCCACAAATGATAGGAGATTTCGTCTATGTTATCCACAATTGAAGCAGTCAACAGTGTTGTCAACAATTTCATCTGGGGTGTCCCCGCCATGATCTGTATCATCGGCGTCGGTCTGTATTTAAGTATCCGGACGCGTTTTCTTCAGATCCGCAAATTCCCCTACTCCATGAAGGTGACACTGGGGCGTATGATGAAGAAAAAAGAAGCCTCCGATGGAGCCCTGACACCTTTCCAAGCGGTATGTACCGCTCTCGCAGCTACCGTTGGTACCGGTAATGTGGCAGGTGTGGCAGGTGCTATCGCCATTGGCGGTCCCGGTGCGGTATTCTGGATGTGGGTATCTGCGTTGCTCGGCATGTGCACCAAGTTCGCCGAGGTAACGCTTGCTGTACACTTTCGCGAGACCAATGCACAGGGAGATCTGGTAGGCGGCCCTATGTATTATATCAAGAACGGACTGGATAAAAAATGGCACTTCCTGGCGTATTTGTTCGCCGCTTTCGGTGTGCTGGCTGTGTTTGGTACCGGTAATGCCACACAGGTCAATACGATCACTACTGCCATTGATTCTGCTCTGAGCAGCTTTAACGTACTGCCTGCAGATGCTGTGAAGCTTGTCAACCTGATCATCGGCGTGGCTCTGGCGATCATCATTGCCCTGATCCTGATCGGCGGCATCAAGCGTATCGGCAATGTCACCTCCAAACTTGTTCCTTTCATGGCGATCATGTATATCGTGTTGGCACTGGGTGTGATCTTTTTCCATATTAAGTCTGTACCTGCTGTATTTGCTTCTATTATAGAAGGTGCTTTCAATCCCGCCTCTGTCACCGGCGGTGTGGTCGGAAGCTTCTTCATGAGTATGAAAAAGGGCGTATCCCGCGGTATCTTCTCCAACGAAGCCGGTCTTGGTACCGGATCCATCGCCCACGCCTGTGCCGATACGAAGAAGCCGGTAAAACAGGGCTTCTTCGGCATCTTTGAGGTATTTGTGGACACGATCATCATCTGCACCATGACAGCGCTGGTCATCCTGTGCAGCGGCGTACCCGTAAATTACGGTGAAGCTGCCGGTGCGGAACTGACCATCAGTGGATTCACCGCTGTCTACGGCAGCTGGGTATCTATCTTTACCGCCGTGGCGATGTGCTGTTTCGCATTTTCGACGATCATTGGCTGGGGACTGTACGGTACGAGATGTATCGAGTTCCTCTTCGGTTCCCGCTCCAACATGCCTTTCATGGTGCTGTATTCCCTTACAGCTATCGTAGGTGCGACAATGAACCTCGGACTGATGTGGAGCATCGCCGAGACTTTCAACGGACTCATGGTCATTCCCAACCTGATCGCCGTGTTCCTGCTGTCCGGCGTTGTAGTGAAGATGACAAAGGAATATTTTGCAAAAGAAAACGGATAGTATCTGAATGGGATCTGCGTTATGATCATTGGATAAATAATGTAGTTCTTTCGTTTAATAATGACGATAAATTGAGAGTTAGTGAAATAGTTGTTCTAAAATCCACGCAGAAAGGGCTGCCAGCCCCGGACTCGGATGCTAGCTACAACTGTGGATTTTCTAAAGGAAAGTGGCCAAGTGTTTCTCGTCATGACGGGGCCGCCTTTACGTTGCCATCCATGGCACTTATCGGCTAACGCGAACATCGTGTTCGCGTTGCCCCTGCGGCTCAACCACTTTCCAAGAAAATCTCACAGTCTCCGCCGCATCTACGTCCGGGGGAGCAGTCCTTTTCTGCTGGGTTATGAAAAGCATCCCAATTATTTAGGCAGAGCATTTTAGAATACATGCGCAGAAGTTAATAACAAGTTCTGCATTTTCATAAAAACTGTTATAAATGTTGTTTTTATGAAAAATATCCCCATCTTTTATGTTTCAAAACTAATAAATTTCATAAAATTCGAGATATTATAGAATTTATGAAAAAAAGGAATGCATTTTAAGAATCTGTAAACGTAACAGAAATCAGCGGTATTCCACGACTTCATCAAGTCCGAAAAACCGCTGATCCTGTGATTCTATTTAATGTGTGAGAAATACTCTCCCCCCACTCCCCTGACTAAATTAGTGTAGCATGCGCATTGTGAAGTCGTCAAGGGAATAGAGAGTTAAGGATAGTGCTTTCTCCATATAAATATGGTTGCCCATAATTGAATTTATATAATACCAGCTATAATTAATTCTTGATTAATACTATAGGCAACACCTGAAATCGTTGCAACACCGTATGTTCCCAATATAGAAGGTTCCTCCTGTATATCATTACCATATTCATCAAAAAACTTACGTTTACCTATACTATAAAATCCATAATTATTCACTTTGCTTTCTATATGACCTACATTAAAGAAATATCCTCGTGTCCAATACTCTTTTCCTACAATTTCTGGGTCAATTAGCAAATCTTCCTTTCTGATTCCTTTCTTAACGGATTGTTCAATATCAACATCTGACTTAAAAACAAAAATTACAATAAAATCATCACCATTTTTGTTATTCACATGGTTATTAACAACAATTCCATAGCATTCAATATTTTCACGAGGACATATTTTAAAAATGTCTCCAATATCAGGATATATTCTTTTTCTTTTAATAACTTGTAATTGATACTCATTAATATACATTTCATCAAGTTTATCAAGTTTATCCCTCACAGCTTGTGAACATTGTTCATATTTGGTTTTCCATCTTCTAGACATTATATTATCTTTTAAATAGTTTAAATCATTCACATTAATCCACTCCTAAATATTGTTTAGCCCAGTTAATAGCTTCCTGATAAAATCTATGGTTTGAACTTATACTATTAATCTTATTTAAATTATTTGGCCCATTTTCAATATAATATTGTTCTATTGCTCTAGCTTGATTTCTTGTCAAGCCAGAGAATTGTTCTTCTAATCTTTGAAACCCTTTTCCACTTGCATTGTGCTGTGACAACCTTGCATTCAAAGTTTGCCTTGTTATTCCAGTATACTGTGCTTCTCCATTCTTAATTCCGAAATATACTTTATTATCGGAAGCCCCCTTATTTAACTAAGCATCAAATTCTGAAATTGACGAACCACTACCACTCTCTCCAGCACCACTTTCCCCCACACTTGTTTCTTCCTTGCATGGGGTCTGACGTTTATCCTTGTACCCACTCGGATCATAGTACACCACCGGATTATTCTTACAGTATGCATACAGGTTCAGTCCGTCACCATAGTAGGTATCTTCCTGTGTGAATCTGGCACTGACAGGGTTATAATATCTTGCCCTCAGGTAATACTGTCCCGTCAGAGGATCGTACTGCTCTCCCGTATAGCGGAAGCGGTTGTGCACCTGTTCTTCACATCTGATGGTATTGCCGAATGCATCGTATTCATAGTGGTTGAGTACACGTGACTGTACATCCTCCTGTGGAAGCTCCCCGCTTTCCTTCTCTTCACCATTTATCACGTGGGTGATGCTTCCCTGCTCATCAGATACATAATGGTAATAAGTCTTCGCCTTCTCACTGTCAGAGCTGATCAGCCCCAGTCTGCGGATATAGCGGATTACATTGCCATCGGACTCCTCTTCGGCTACTGCCTCCCTGTTCTCATTGTAGAGGAATTTCACCAGTTGTCCGTTTTCCTCCATCTCTGCACGCAGTCCTTCTGCATTATAATGGTTCTTTTGGAAGCTTCCGTCTGCCTTTGTCACCTGTTCCAGTCTTCCGAAACCGTCATAGAGATAAGACATCTCACCATCTGAGAGCATATTTCCGCTGTTATCGTAGGTATAGTGCTTCACCTGTCTGATGCCGTCTGTTATCTCTGTCAGACGGTTGCAGAAGTCACTGCCATATGGATACTGCCTGAAACGGCATCCCGGTATTGTTTTTTCTTACTATTAATCCATTAGAAGTATCAAAATAAAACATTTAGTGGGGGCTGAAACTACTCCCCTTGGAATCAGCTTTATATTATTATAATGCGTCAGACCAACTACACATTAATTGGCATAGCTGGTCATTAATTTCATTATGTTTATTAACAAATAAGCTGCTACTGCCAAAAGTAAACTCTACTATCATACTCTCCTCTCCATAAACATACACCATTTTCTAAGCCACATGAACAAATAAATATGCTGCATCCACCATTTAAAAATTCCGATTTACTTATTACATATTCAATATTATTGGAAATAATATTTCCCTGCAATTTTAATGCTCCAAGCTTCGTTGCATTTGCCACAAAAAAAGCATATTTCATAGATTTACATATTACTTTATTTGTATAGTTCAAAAAATCTTCTATTTCCTCTTTATTTTTACAAATAATATACTTTTTCTGACTATCTAATTCATCTAACTTAGCAATTATTTTTTCCTGTAGTTGTAAAGTAGTATGAAGGTCATAAAAATCATTAATAGAAATCTTTATCCCATTATTTTCCCATTCTTTACAAGCTTGTAGTATTTTATTTCTTCTTTTAACTTCATCCAATCTTGCTTTATCCATTTATATCTCCATTTCCTAATTAAACCCATTAAAATCTTCTGGAAAATGTCCTGGGTATTGATTATATCTACCTTTGCTAAAGGGACTTCCTTTCGTGTCATCTGCACCGTGAAAATGATTTCCACGTCCCATCTTATCAAAGGGATGTTCTATAATGTATTTCTTCTCTCCACATACATCAAATTCATACACAATTCTATTTTCTGAAGTTCCATCAAATACAAATTTGTGAGTTTTATATTCTGCTGACTTTGGAATACCTGCCGCTTCCTTTGCCTCTCTAAATGCTTGTCTTCTAGTAGTATTACTACCACTCTCAGCAGCCTTACTGTCTGCTTCTTTAGCTTCTTTCCCTTTGTCTGCATCCTTCTTAAAAGCTGTAATGCCATAATGTATGGTATTAACACCGTCAACA
>ENA-ORUU01000360-ORUU01000360.1-human-gut-metagenome-genome-assembly--contig:-NODE-360-length-38707-cov-7.52372_pt1 | contig 38707 bp, 18 predicted proteins | sample MGYA00242085_ERZ509221 | MGnify/ENA primary metagenome ERZ509221 (study PRJEB26280, sample SAMEA2338809) | human gut metagenome | biome: human gut; feature: human-associated habitat; material: faeces... | reverse complement strand
CAGGAGCCTTCGCCTGTTTTCAGTCAGGATTGCGGACTTGTTTCGCAATTACCTATTATCTTTGTTTATTTGTATTGCATATCATGCATACATTTGTTACAATGTATATTATAAATCAACGTATTTGTTTATTCAACATTTGCACGCTTAATTCTTATACATTCAACAAATTTAATCTTTTCTAAAAAATAGGAGGACACCTCAATGGGATATGCAACAGAACGTTTCTCAAAAAGACTTAAAGAACTACGAGAAATAGCCGGATTAACTCAAGAACAATTGGCCAAAGAATTAAATGTGTCAAGAGGCGCTATAAGCTATTATGAAAAATGCGAGCGTACTCCAGATATAGAATTTCTTGAATCTACATCAATGTTTTTTGATGTACCACTTGATTATCTAATGGGAAATACTGAAAATATTAACGAAGACCATAAGAATATGTACGAGTTCTATGGTCTGACCGACGAAGCCTGTGACGAATTGGATGATACTTTCGGAAGCCTTGGGCACATAATTTCACATATTATAACTAATAAATCTTTTTTTGGCATACAGCATCTGATTGATACAGCAATAGAAAACTACAAGATTTTTCATAAATTAGAAGTTGATTATCTTATTTTTGTTTTAACAAAGCATCTATCAATATTAATCTTAGAAGCCATTGAAAGCGAATTAAATACTCAATATACTACTGAAGATATTAAAGAACTCAATAATGATATTTCAGCGCTTTTAAAACGTTACGATGATTATAAAACTAAATGTGAAAAAGAAGAGATTGCTTTCAAAAAAGAACTAGAGGAAAGAAGTGCTAAAAATCTAAAAGAAATACATTTCTCAACTAGCTACAAAGCACGAACTGCTGTGCATGAGAAATTACATCTCGCCACCAATTATCTTGGCAATGAATAATAAATATAAAGCACCCTGTCCCTCCGGATAGAGTGCTTTCATTTTCCAATTTGGTACTTTTTTGGTACTTTTCTTGATTTTCTCCTCTGCACATGTTATACTACAACACGTTGCAAAGCCCATAAAAACCAAGGTCTATAGGGCTTTCCGGCGGTCACCGCCGTAAAATGTGCCGTGTGTTCGTGACCTTCCACACGTGAAACAAAACTAAAGGAGAATTGAAAAATGAAAACAACTCAACAAAGCAAAGTGCTTTTCATGGCACAGGCGGCGATGATCGCCGCAATCTACGTCGTACTGACTATGCTCGGCGCATCTTTTGCATTCGGAGAAGTGCAGATCCGCTTTTCGGAAGCGCTGACAATTCTGCCCGCAATCACACCTGCGGGAATTCCCGGAGTATTTTTAGGATGTCTTATCAGCAACATATTAGGCGGAGCAATCTTGCCGGATATTATTTTCGGAAGCATCGCCACATTGATCGGAGCTTTATTTACATGGCAGCTTCGCAATAAAAGCAAATATTTAGCGCCGGTTCCTCCGATCATCGCAAACGCGCTCATCGTTCCGTTTATTTTAAAATACGGTTATGCAGTTCCTCTTCTGATCCCGTTTATGATGCTGACAGTAGGTCTGGGGGAAGTGATCTCCTGCGGAGTTCTCGGAATGATACTGTACACAGCACTGAATAAATATAAAGGGGTTTTATTTAAACCTTCCCTATCATAAAATATTCTAAAGCATGCGGCAGTTCAGCTTGCGTCATTCGCAAAACTCATTCGCAAAACGCACTCCGCGCTTATTGCGGCCAAACATCTGAAGCGCTGCTAACATACGATACAAAAAATATCCGTGAGATACGTTTTTCGCATCCCACGGATATTTTTTATCACTTATATTTACCTTTCCGGTATGTGCCGCGCCAATCAACTTCCTGAGGAAAGTTCTCCTTTTATCATCTGATGTATCCGATAAATGTGTTTCCGCCTGCTTCTGTCATATTTTCCATTTCGCTCATGCCGACTGTATATGATTCTCCTGTACTCGGATCTACATATGTGATATCCGTCATCGTATATCCTGTCAAAAGCACCGCATGTGCCGATTCCAATATCGCGATCATCGGACACCCGCGATTGATCACATATAACATCTGATCGAGAGAACAGCCTGTCAGATCAAGCCGCTGTGCATGATACTGTTCCATATAACGCTCACACGCATCAAGAGAACTTTCTCCTTCTTCACATTGAAACTTACCTGCTTCTGTTGAATAAACAAGATCCCGGTTTCCTTTCTCCCATACATATTTTTGCTCGGAAGAAATTACAACTCCCGAAACCTGCTCTGCCTTTTGAACCGCATACCCTGCTTTGTTATAGACAGCCGCCAGTTCTCCCATGCCGTAAACATAATATTTTTCTTCTTTCTCTTTCCCTTTCAGCTCAATCGTCAGCGTTTTTTTGCCCGGCTGATATATCGGTTTTTCATTCTGTTTTTGTTTCTTTTTCACTCCGTCCGCAAATGTAAAACGCATCTGTTTTCCTGTGTTTTCCGATACATATGTTTCAAAAACAATCTTCGACTCTTTACGTTCCTCATTGTTCGTAACATATTCCTGCTTTGTGGAATTATATGTTTCTCCGTCTTTTATAACGCGGTTAAAAGTCAGCAGATTCCCGTCGATGAGCACATCCGTCGTATAAATACTTTGTTCTGTGAAATTATACTGCGCAGCTTCTTTATTCTTAGAGTTTCTGATCTGCACTTCGTACATCGGTGTGATCTCTTCGCCTGATACCGTGATCCCTGTATCGGCAGGATTTACCTTTCCATATATAAAATCTCCGTTGATAAACCCAAGAGGGCGCAGGTTTTCCCCATCTTCCGCTTTGATCGTATAATCCTCTCCGCTCTTTAAGTTCATTATATGAAGCGTCGCGGACTTATCTGTTTTCCCTCCGGTCTGATACACCATAAGATGACCGTCATCTGAAACGGCATACCGTTCGTCAGTAAGATTCTCCGCAAGCACTTTCTTCTCATCTTTCTTCAGATCGATCCGATATAAAGTTCCGTCTGCAAGAACGTGCAAAAGGGAAGTACTCTGATTATAATATACCATCTTACCAAGCTCATCTTCTGCGATGGCAAACGATTTCGTACTTGTAATAAATGCCTTTTCCTCAATCTTATTTTCAGCCGCATCATAATAATAAATGCCGACGCCGACCTCGCCTTCGTGGCTGCCGCGCGCCATATACCCGTAAACGGCAAACGTAATATTATTTTTATTATCAATGCCGATCACACGCACCGCATGCTGATCATTCTCTCCCCGCGTATCTCTGCCTTCCTGATCTGGCATGGAAAATACTTTTGTCAGATTTCCTTTTTTCGACTCATACAGCCATAATTCACCGGCCTGCACAAACGCGGCGGAAGTCTGGTCTTTATTGATCTCATAGGAAATATCCTTCGGAATAATGCCAAGTATGATTCCGTTTTCATCAAAATCACTTTCTCTTCCGTCAAATACTTGTTCCATATTCCGGTTATAGTCGAGCAAATAAATCGTATCTACGAGAAATCTCACCCGGAAAAACTCTTTCACGTTATAGATGCTTTCCGCTCCCTCTTCGTCCGTACAGGAAACTTTATATTTTGCGAGTATAGAAGTATATACCGTATTACTTTCTTTTATATCCCACTCCACATCTCCGATCACGGAGGGCTTCATATCTCCCCATTGTATATGCGTAATATCTGAATGAATATTTACCGTTTGATATGTCGTATTATCGCTCTTTTCATCCGGCTCTAAATATGCCGTAAGTTCCTCTGTCGCTTCTTTATTCAACGCTTTTGTATGAAAATCTTTTGCAAATGCAAGGCACTGATCAGTCGTGACTTCTTTCGGTCGTACAATGCGGGTATAATATCCCGCCGTCTTTCCGTTTTGAGACAGCGGCGTATCAAGCGTCACTTTCAAAACAGCCTCCGGCTCTTCCGATGACAAGATCCCTTTCAAGTCCAGTTCTGCCTGCGAAGTTTCTTTCACTATATCCGCTTTGCCTTCTGCATGTTTCTTCGTTCCGTCAAGCGAATATACCTCATATTTAAGTTTATCGATCTTATTTCCGTATTTTTCTACTTTTACAGTCAATGAACCGTCGCTTTTAAGCGGAGTGATCGTATCACGTACAGCAGGTATCTCCATCTTGTTTACATAACCAAAAAGCGGATTCACTTCCGTTTCTCCGACATAAAAAGAAATCTCAGGCAGAGATGCAGCCCCCATGTCGGCGGCCTCATCCGACACATCTTTGTTGATCACAAGGCTTGAAATAATGACCGCAGCACAAAAAACAACGATCAAAATACCTGCTTTCATTATTTTTTTCTTCATTCTTTGTAATTCTCCCCTTTATCTGCCAACAATCTCCCCAACGTCGGCTCTATCTGCAAAAAACGTTCACATTTTTCAATCGCTGTTCCCGCGCTTTTTTTCGTAACTCTTTTCTCATCCGCTCTGACCGCCCGAAGCAAAATATTTTTCGGAGTGTGCTCCATATCGATAAACTCAAGTACCTGCGTATCATATCCCGCAGCTTCTAAATATTTTGCTCTCAATCCGTCCGTCACAAGCGCCGCAAACCTCTCCCTCAAAAGTCCGTAATCCATGATCGGATCCAGACATCCGTCATAACACTGCGTCTTATCCGCTTTCGCGAATTGTCCGTTCACTTCGTGCTGACAGCACGGAACCGATAATATAACTTTGGCATTCCAACCGATCGCTTTTGCAAGCGCATAATCTGTCGCCGTATCACATGCATGAAGCGTCACGACGACATCCACCTCGTTCACTCCTTCATAATCCGCAATATCTCCTACGAGAAAATGCAGTTTCTCATACCCATATTTTTTTGCAAGTCCGCTACACCGGCGAATCACATCTTCCTTCAGATCGAGTCCGATCACATGAATGTCAAACCCTTTCAGTTCTTTCAAATAATAATACATCGCAAACGTAAGGTATGATTTTCCACAGCCGAAATCGAGAATTGTCAATTCACGTCCTTTGTCAAGCTGTGGAAGGATATCTTCTATAAATTCAAGAAAACGGTTGATCTGGCGAAACTTATCCGTTTTCGTCCGAACGATCTTCCCTTCTTCTGTCATAACTCCGAGATCATTTAAAAACGGAACAAAAGTTCCTTCTTCTAATATATAGCGTTTCTTCCTGTCATGTGAAAGCTCTGCCGGAGGCGCCGCGCTTTTTCGGTTTTTCCGCTTGATCGAAATTTTTCCTTTCTTGCTCACAAGAACCGTATATTCCGCCTGAACAGTCTCGATCTGCATCTGCCGGAAATTTTCCATATGACCTGCCAGTATTTCCGCTGCATCTTTGCAGTTTATGTTTTCATGAAACGCCTGCGTCTTCGTAAACTTTTCTACCTGAAACATGAAATCGCCGTTTTTCTCAAGAGGACGGACTTTCGCTTTCACGACGCCGTCCTTCGTCCTCGGATTGCTGAGCACCGCACGGATAAATTCTCTGTTTAAAACTTGTTTCAGCAACTCAAAAATTTCTTTCATCTTCCAACCTCTGCCCGTATTCGCTTTCAATGATCTAACCGCGATCCTCCACAAGAAATCCCTTATTTCTCAACATATCCTCAATCAGATCCAATGTCTCTTCACTGTCAGCTTCTACTTTATGGTAATGATAATCCGAAGTAATATTTTTCAGCGGACTCGACTTTCCGTTCTGAATATCATCCATAAATTCCGTCACTTTTCTGCGGGATGTAATGTTGATCTCAGCTTCCATATGCCCGTAAACTCTGTGGTTGACCATCACATTGCGCACGATCCCGCCCAGATCGATGATCTCTGTCAGCTCTTCTTCAACCTGCGCATCTGTATGCTTCACTTTGAACACACGGCTTACTGCTGCCGGCTCATTGATAATATATCCCCTGTTCGTAGAGATGATATCATATCCGGCTGCCCGTATAAGCGCTATGTCCTGCACGATCACCTGACGGCTTACGTCATATGCCGCCGCCAAAACTTTCCCCGCAACAGGCGTCGTGCTGTTTCTGATCTGATCTACAATCTGTTTTCTTCTGTCAGAGCCTGTCATCTGACATCCTCCTTAACAGGATGCAGGTTTTTCATCGAAATGTCAAGTATCGGAGAAGAATGTGTTAAAGCTCCGCTTGAAATATAATCAACGCCAAGACCTGTCAGACGTGCAATATTCTCTTTCGTTACATTTCCCGAACATTCCGTTTCAGCTCTTCCGTCAATGATTCTGATTGCTTCCTGCATTTCTTCTGTCGTCATATTATCAAGCATGATAATATCTGCGCCTGCCTCTACAGCCTCTTTTACCATGTCGAGAGTTTCCACTTCAATCTCAATCTTGCGGACAAACGGCGCATATTCCTTCGCCATTTTTACAGCCTGTGCAACTCCTCCTGCCGCTCCGATGTGATTATCCTTCAGCAAAACTCCGTCCGACAGATTATATCTGTGATTATATCCGCCGCCTGTCGTAACTGCATACTTCTCAAAAACACGCATATTCGGCGTCGTTTTCCTCGTATCTAAAAGTTTCGTTTTCGTACCTTCCAGAAGTTTTGCCACAGAATGTGTATATGTTGCGATCCCGCTCATTCTTTGCAGATAATTAAGAGCCACACGCTCGCCGGAAAGAAGCACTCTGATATCGCCCTTCACCTTTCCCATAAGCTGTCCTGATTTTACCTCATCTCCGTCCTTACAGTAAAGCTCTGTTTTCGTATTTTCATCTAAAAGTTCAAACACCCTTGAAAATACGTCCAGTCCCGCAATAATCCCGTCCTCTTTACAGATCAGGTCAACCTCTCCCGGAACAGCTTCTTTCATCACTGCGTTTGTACTGACATCTTCACTTGAAATATCTTCTTTTAATGCCTCCATGATCAAATGATCGGCCTGTAATTTCATTGTAATTTTATTCACGTTTCCACTCCTTTTTTCGTTCTCTCCCGCCTGCTTTGCGGCGGTATCCGTTTTTTCTCTTCTGATCTTCTGCGCCGCCCTTTTTGCGAACACAAGGCTTTCCAGCAAAGAATTGCTTGCCAGACGATTTGCTCCGTGAACTCCGTTGCAGCTCGTCTCTCCTGCCGCAAATAACCGTTCCATAGAAGTCTGACTATCGCTGTCCACCCAGATGCCTCCCATAAAATAATGCTGAGCCGGAACAACCGGAATCGGCTCTTTCGTCACATCGTATCCTTCTTCTTTACAACGTCTGTATATATTCGGAAAATGACTCAATATCGACTCTGTTCCTATATTCTCCATAGACAGCCACACATGATCTGTTCCGTCTTTTTCCATCTGTTCGCGAATCGCTTTTGTAACGACATCCCGCGGAAGCAATTCATTTACAAAACGATTTCCCTCTTTATCAAGCAGAACAGCTCCTTCTCCCCGCACTGATTCCGAAATCAGAAATCTCCGCCCCGGCTTCTTAGAATAAAGCGTTGTCGGATGAATCTGAACATAATCGGTATGTTCCAGTCTGATTCCGTGTTTTTTCGCAATTTCAAGAGCATCTCCCGTCAAATGCGGAAAATTTGTGGAATGACGGTACAATCCTCCGATTCCGCCGCTTGCAACGATCGTATACGCTGAGCGAACTGCCCGGCTCGTTCCGTCTTGTTCCTGCATGACAACGCCTCTGCATACTCCGCCTTCCTCTATAATATCCGTCATTGTCGTATATTCAAAAATCTCTACATTGTCAAGCTCTTTCACCCGCGCCAAAAGTTTTCCCGTAATTTCTTTTCCTGTAATATCCTCATGAAATAAAATCCTCGGACTTGAATGCGCCCCTTCTCTTGTATACTCATATGTACGAGAAATATCACTGTCACCGATGACATCATCACTATGCTCTGTCCTGCGTTCAAATTCAACGCCGTACCCGATCAGTTCCCTGATGATCTCCTGCGAACTGCGGATCATAATATCGACCGATTCTTTTCGGTTCTCATAATGCCCCGCACGCATAGTATCTTCAAAATAACTGTCATAATCACTTTCATCGCGCAAAACACAGATTCCGCCCTGTGCCAAAAATGAATCGCTGCTCTCCAGATCCGCTTTGGTAATCATCATAATTTTAAAATCACGCGGCAGATTCAATGCCGCAAATAATCCTGCGACTCCTGTTCCGACAATGACCACATCGACCTGATCTTGTTTTTCTTTTATTTTTTCCATATCCACTTCCCTTAGCGCCCCTAATCTTACCTTACTATTCCTTAATTATATCTTTCATTTTCACCTGTTATTTTGCCAGATCAAGCATCTTTTCCAACGGTTTCTTTGATTCGGCACGAAGAGCTTCGTCCATCTGAACTTCATTTTCACCTGTTCTCAAAACATGAGCGATCTTTTCCAGAGTGATCATTTTCATATCTTCACAGACCGGTTCTGTTTTTGTAAAATAGAACTTTTTATTCGGATATCTTTTTTCAAGCTCATATCTCACACCGTTTTCCGTGCAGATGATAAATTCCTCAGCGTCGCTCTTTCCCACACGATCAATAATGCCGGACGTGCTTCCGATATAATCCGAAAGATCAAGAAGCGACTTCGGACATTCAGGATGCGTCAGCACTTCCGCTTCCGGATGCTCCGCTTTCGCCTGCTTTAATTCCTCTATTTTTACCGTCTCGTGAATCGGACAATATCCTTCGTTGTATACAAAATTCTTCTCCGGCGTCTGCTCCGCCACAAAATGCGCCAGATTTCTATCCGGAATAAAGAAAATGTTTTTGTTAGGAAGTGCCTTTACAATCCGAACCGCATTTGCCGAAGTTACGCATACATCCGATAATCTTTTCAGTTCTGCCGTTGAATTAATATAGCAGACAACCGCAAGATCATCATACTTCTTCCGCATCGCACGGATCGTCTCCTCATCTGCCATATGCGCCATCGCACAGTCCGCTTTTGCATCCGGCATAAGAACCGTCTTCTGAGGATTCAGCACTTTCGCACTTTCGCTCATAAACGAAACGCCGCAGAACACAATCGTCTGCTCCTCCAACTCTACTGCCACCTTGCTCAGGTAAAAAGAATCGCCGATATAATCTGCAATTTCCTGAACTTCCGGTCTTACATAATAATGCGCCAGTATGACCGCGTTTTTTTCCTTCTTCAACTGTTCGATCTCTTCTCTAATCGTCATTCGTATACCCTTTCCCGCATGAAATCCATACGCCTTTGTTTCTGTCGTGATGCTCATTATAACACTTGAGTTTACAAATGACAAGACAGTTGTGCCGCTCGCCTTTTGCAAAAAAGAATCCCGAAAAACATTAGTCTTTCGGGATCTCTCAAGAGGCGCAGACCGGATTTGAACCGGTGAATCAGGGTGTTGCAGACCCACGCCTTACCACTTGGCTACTGCGCCTTATTCATATATATATACTACACATAGTAAAATAATATGCATAGTTTTATCATTCTTTTCGCAACAATACTTCTGTTGTCCGAATGATAAATGACCCCGACGGGAATCGAACCCGTGTTACCGCCGTGAAAGGGCGATGTCTTAACCGCTTGACCACGGGGCCATTGTTTTCTAGTTCTGTAGCAGAACCGTTTTTAATATTATCATATAACTTTTATAATTGCAAGTCTTTTTTTCTTATTCTGTCAATTTTTTTTACTAAAATTTTTTACAGTTTTTTACGATTTTTTAAAGCTCATTTTTTATAGCTTTTTTGAAAACATTTCTTACGTTCCATATTCTATTGTTTTATCTTTAATCTACACTGCAAAACTGCCGGCAGGATAAATCCCGCCGGCAGAAAAATCTGTATTTTACTTTTTATAACTGATCACCGTTCGTCAATCAAAACAACCGTTTCATTAAGAACGTTTTCTGCGTGATCTAAGAGTTACAGCAACTGCAGCGCCTGCTATACCAAGACATGCAATCCACAGCGCTATGTTTGTTGTATCACCTGTCTGAACTGCTCCGCCTTTGTTCGGCTGCTGTGGCTCATCTTTTATTTTCTCAAAACGAGCCTCAATCTTAATACCGTTCAGTTCTTTTGTGATTGGTGTGTCGAAGTCAAACTTCTTATCTCCCACAAACCATCCGAGGAATTTGTATCCCTCTTTTGTCGGGTCTGCCGGTTTTGTCAGTTTTTCTCCGTCTTTTACTTTGACTTCTTTTCCGTTAAGTGTCACTGTCCATTCTTTTTCACCCGGTGTCGGTGTGTCGATCTTCTCAAAACGAGCTTCGATCTTAATACCGTTCAGTTCTTCTGTGATTGGTGTATCGAAGTTAAACTCTTTATCTCCTACAAACCATCCGAGGAATTTGTATCCCTCTTTTGTCGGATCTGCCGGTTTCGTCAGTTTTTCTCCGTCTTTTACTTTCACTTCGTTTCCGTCAAGTGTCACTGTCCAAAATTTCTCTTCCGGTGTCGGTGTGTCGATCTTCTCAAAACGAGCTTCGATCTTAATACCGTTCAGTTCTTCTGTGATTGGTGTATCGAAGTTAAACTCTTTATCTCCTACAAACCATCCGAGGAATTTGTATCCCTCTTTTGTCGGATCTGCCGGTTTCGTCAGTTTCTCTCCGTCTTTTACTTTTACTTCTTTTCCGTCAAGTGTCACTGTCCAAACTTTCTCTTCCGGTGTCGGAGCATCTGTTTTTGAAAGGAACATCTCTATAATGCCGACCTTAGCATCTGACCACTCAATTTTCACATCAAGAAGCACTGTCTCATTCGGAAGAACAAACTCATTCACTGTCTTGCCCAGTGTTCCGACAGGTTTCCATGTATCTGCTTCTGCTAATGTTCTCACACTTACAGTTGCATTTGAAATCGAATCTGCTCTCTGAACAATCTTAATCTTATTGCGGTCATTCTTCTCTGATACATGATAAACAAGGTTTCCGCTCTTTTCTGCCGGAACAAATGATGTCGCAAGATTCATATCTGACATATAAGAGAATTTTCCGTTTTGTGTATCGAGACATGAGCTTTCATATGTCGGATCGTTTTCGCTCGGAACATACGCTCCGTCATTGATCTCAAGCTCGCTGAAGCGAACCCACTTGTCAGAACCGACTTTTGTTCTTGTTACCTCGAATTTCAGGTAACGTGCATCTTTGTTAATGTTTGTTGCTTCTTTTGTATTATAAGAAGTTTCATGATTCGGAAGCACCGCTCCGATCTCATCAGTATCATTCGCTTCTCCGTTATTTGGTCCATCCTGTGAACCGAGAGTCATGATTTCTTCCCATGTCTCTCCGTCTGTAGATACAGAGAATTTACCATGTCTGATATAGTCATGCTCGCTATCCTCGCAGACAGCTTTGAACTTATCGAAGTGGATTGTCTGTCCGAGATCGTATACGAACCAAACGCCTTCGTTCTGTGATGTCTGATAAACAGCCTCTGTTGCTCTGTTTCCGTCGAACGCTTTCTCAGGATCTGTGATCGTATAATTTCCGCTTTTTGAATGCAGTGATTTTTCTTTGAACTCTACCGTATTTACAACGAATTGTTTCAAATTGAATTTCACATCATCATTCGTCTTGTTGATCAGTCTGATATATCTTGCATCTCCCGGTTTCTTTGCATCATATGTTGTCCACTCATATGCATTGAGAGATGTTTCAAGGGTAAGCTTGTCTGCATTTTCAAGATTCTTCTGAATATCTTTAATCTCATGAATGCGGTCTAATTTTAAGCCGATATACTGATCTTTCTTTAAAGTAATATCATTCTTAGCTTCGATTTCAGCGCTTTCATCCAACAGATTTGCTCTGTATTCTTTGTAAGCGTCTACGTTTGTGTAAACTTTCGAGTTAAACCATACTTTAGAGTCAACGTCAAATTCTCTGATCGCAAACCAGTTTTTCTGTGTCGCATTATTCTTGATACGAACATACTGTGCCTGAATATCTTTGTCAGATACATCGATCTCTATCGTGCGTTTGTTTTCAAATGTTGCAATCTTTGTCCATTTCTGACCGTCAACCGACCACTCCAGATCACAGTTCTGCATATAATCTGCATGTGTATCATTATTACCCTGGACAATCTTGATCTTTCCAAGTGTGATCTTCTCGGACAGCTTCACTCCGAAATAATCACCTGCGATCATAGAGTCACCGTTTGTAGGATCTCCCTGTCTTACATTGTAATGTACGCTTGTGCCTTCATCACCGTCGATTGCATTATTTTCGTTTCCATTATTGTAAACAGTCCAACCTTCTGTTGTACGGATCACTTCTTTTGTAAACGTATCTGCCGCTCCGGGCTGCAAGTCTACTTTGAACTCACGCATAGAAGGCCATTTACCAGATCCTCCCACTCTCGAGCACTCATAACGAACTGCCGTAACGTTCTCGATTTCAAGTCCTGCCACATCAACTTTCGCAGCATATGGTCCGTATTCTTTTCCGTTTTCTAATTCTTTCCACTCATCAGAACCTTCTGCCTGATATTTCAGTTTTGCGTATCCGAATGTATCGTCCGGTTTCTCTTTTCCTGCGCCGTTTTCGATATGTACGCCGTAAATAGTCGTCGGTTTGCTGAAGTTCACCTGATAATACTGTCCGACACCTTCTGCTCCGTTGTACCATGCATACGTACCGCTGTTGCCGTCAATAATATCTGCCGGTTTTCCGCTCTGCCATGTCTGAAAGCTTGCCTCTGCCGTAATTTTCAACGGTCTTTCAACATCGCCTGCCACATAATCGTTCATCGGATCTGACAATGCCGCTTCCAATGTTTTTGCCAGAGGGATCAAATGGGTCGATCCCGGAGTTACAACTGCCGGAGACGCATTGTACATCTCTTTTGTATATGTCTGGGATGTCGCATAACTTCCCGAACCTGCCATATACAGATCAAACGCGCTCTGCATATCATTTTTCTGCATTGCATCCTGTGCCTGTGCAAAAGAACGGATTGCCGTACAGAGATCTTTCAAAGAGTTTGTAAACGGAAGGATTTCCGCTTTCATTGCCTCGTTTTTGCTCTTTGCATGGAAACCGTCGCAAGCTTCAATGATTGTTGTCATCTCTGCCACAAGCTGCGTTGTTGTTGCTTCTTCTACGTTTCCTGCTGCAAGCTGTGTTTTATAAGTATTGATCAGACCCTGAATTTCTTCTGACTCCGGCAATACAAGTCCGTGTCCGTTCGGTTCCGGGTTAGACATATGTTTCGCAAGTGTATGAAGCTCTTCAGATGCATTTTCATCAATATACGCAAATGAATCCGCCCAGCTCTTATCCATATTAAATCCTGCGATATTCCAGCTATAATCCGCAACTGCGAAGATCGCCGGTTTCGATACTTCTGATTCCTGCATCGGGTTTGTCACCGCTCCCGCAAGATCTTCCGGATTTACATCCGGTTTAAGCTGCACACCTTTACCCATCATAAGACGTCCGTGATTAATGTCGTTTACAGGCCAGTTGAGCCAGAATAGCGGGGCACGACGTTTCTGACCGTCTGTCGTTCTATGAGTTCTGAAGTGATCAAGCGTTACCTGCTCGATCGGTTTACATACTGCTTCTCCTGTCCAGAAGATCTTGATATCTTCCGGGAATCCTTTGTCATACTCGTTCAGCTCTGCATAATTGCCGCCTGTACCGCCTGACTGCCATGAATGGTTATATCCTGCCGGACAGAATACTGTGTCATATACATCGCCTTTCTTTTTTGCCCACTCGGATACTTTTGTCATCATGTTGATCACGATCGTTCTCGGAAGGCTTCCGACGTCGTCGCCGAGTACTCCGAACTGACGCACGCCTGCATCGTACAACTGATCAAATTTGCGCAGAAGCGCCTGAATCTCCTGATCTGCCTGCGCCTGATTAAATCCTCCCATAAACGGGTGGGCTGTCCAAACGAAACGGCACTTAGAATCGTTTCCGACTTTTACCATTTCCTTGATCTTTGCCAGTTCTTCTTCCGGATATAAATCACGCCATTTTCCTTTGTGATACTCATCGTCTTTCGGAGCAAAGATATAAGACGTCATCTTATAATCTCCGCCGAATCTCATAAGAGACATTCTGTCCTCATTCGACCACGGAAGTCCGTAATATCCTTCGATAAATCCACGGATATTTACATCTGCATAATCTCTCATCTCAAAGTTGCGGATCGTAGTTCCGTCCATCTGATTGAAGATATGCTTCAAAGATGTGATGCCGTAAAATACCGCATCTGTATCTAATCCGAGGATTACGATCTCACCCTTATTAGATGCGAGGAAATAGGAACCGTGATGGTCAAACAAAGATTTATCTACTGTGTAATGCTCCTTCACATATTTATCTACATATCCATCGGAGCCGTAGATACCTGCAAGGATATTCGTCTTGCCGTCAACTTTTGCATTGGTAACAGCAGCGCTCTCACTCTTGCCTTTGATCGAAAGAACTTCTGTCATTCGATTCTTTGTCACATCATCAACACCGTTTTCGTAAACAATATTCACTTCTCCGATGTCGAATCCCCCATCCTGATAAGTCATCTCATGGGGAGTCGGGTAGATCTGATATTCCACCCCTGAAACTTCTGCAGTCTGCACTGCGTCAGCTTCCTCTGCCTGTACGGTCAACGCCGACGGTGCAGCCGATGTAAGTACAACTGCCGCCGCAAGCAGACCTGCCCACAAGCCTCTTACTGTTTTCATTCTCTTTCTCATACATTTCCCTCTTTTTCTAGTTACTATAGTTGCCCACTATTCCTATTTTCTTATGATATCGCACTTTACATTTCAGTTATTTGCACTTTTTAGCAACCGATTTGTAATTTATGATAGTTTTCGCCTATTGCCCGGACTTCTTTTGTGCAATATGTTTATTCTATTTTCTTTATTTTGTTTATACTGCACAATTATCTCTTTTCTCTCCGCTTTCTTTGCAGTTTATATAGCAAAAACGTTGTTATAGATCATGAAAAACCGGAGACATTCTTTCATAAGTACAAAACTGCGTATAACCTGCTTTTCTCAGCATTTCCTTCGTTTCTTCTATATAAGCGCCCAAGTGTTCCGGTTTATGACTGTCGCTCCCTATTGTGACGATCTTTCCGCCAAGCTCTCTGTACCGTTTTAAAATTTCCACAGAAGGCGTCGTGTCAGAAAGGCCGTACCGATATGACGATGTATTCACTTCCAGACCTTTCCCATCCGCTATGACAACTTGCAAAATCTCTTCGACGATCGGTTTGATCTTTTCAAACGGATAGACGCCCTTTTCATCATAACGGGCGATCAGATCCATATGCCCAAGCACGCTGTAATCCTTGTATTCCCGAACGACCGACAGCATTTCCTCATAATACTTTTCATTATATTCCTTCTGCGTTTTCCCATTTCAATGATCCGAAGTTGTTTTCTTCTATCATTTTATCACAAAGCGAACCGTTTTTTCCATTCTAACATTTTTATATACGTTTCCTTTCCACACGCCGTAAAGCTGTAAACTTGCCTGCTGCGGCGCAGACGTCCTCCCTGAAGGTTCTGCGCGATCAGAAACCGGAATATCCGATAATGCAGAAAAGGATCGCCGCTCACACGGCAATCCTTTTTAAGTATCAATTTTTTATTTTGATCTTTTCTGCGTATCTTTGTTTATCCGTTCTTTTTTCTCGTGATCATGACCACTGCGCCTGCCGCAAGTGCAAGTACAAACGGGAAGAACGGCGCTGTTTCGTCTCCTGTCTTCGGAGGTGTCTTTCCATCCTCCTGCGGTGTCTGACCGCCGTCTTTTGTAACCGTTACTTTCACAGTGTCAGTTACTTTCACTGCGTCCGCTCCGCTTCCCTGTGTCGCTGTCACTGTCAGCTTCGCTGTTCCTTTACCGACTGCCTTTACATTGCCGTCAGCATCTACCGTTGCAACTTTTTTATCGGAAGAAGCCCATGCAAATGTTACATTTTCTGCCTTTTCCGGTGTGATCTTCGCTGTTGCCTTTGTTGTCTCGCCGACTTTCAGATCTGCTTTCTTAACTGACGCTTTCACGCCTGTAAGTACCACCGGTTTCTCCGGTTCCGGATCTGTTCCGCCGTCTTTTATTACCGTTACATCCACAGTAGCTGTTTTTGTTACCGCGCTGTCTCCGCTTCCCTGTGTCGCTGTCACAGTCAGCGTTGCTTTTCCTTCTGCAACCGCCTTAACGTTTCCGTCCTTATCTACTGTCGCAATCTTGTCATCGGAAGAAGTCCATGCAAGCTCTACGCCTTCTGCACCTTCCGGCATGATCGTTGCTGTTGCCTTTGTTGTCTCGCCGACTTTCAGTTCTGCCTTTTCAACTGACGCTTTCACGCCTGTAAGTACCGGTTTCTCCGGTTCCGGATCTGTTCCGCCGTCTTTTATTACCGTTACATCCACAGTAGCTGTTTTTGTTACCGCGCTGTCTCCGCTTCCCTGTGTCGCTGTCACAGTCAGCGTTGCTTTTCCTTCTGCAACCGCCTTAACGTTTCCGTCCTTATCTACTGTCGCAATCTTGTCATCGGAAGAAGTCCATGCAAGCTCTACGCCTTCTGCACCTTCCGGCATGATCGTTGCTGTTGCCTTTGTTGTCTCGCCGACTTTCAGTTCTGCCTTTTCAACTGACGCTGTCACGCCTGTAAGTACCGGTTTCTCCGGCTCTTCCGGTCTGTCCGGACGGATGATCGCTCCGCCGTCTTTCGCACCGTAAGCCTCGAACTCGACGATATGATCAGACGTACCCTGATTATTTTCTCTTCCGTTTACATAGACACGGATGTAGCGAGCTGTTACAGGTTCACTGTTTTCTGCGTTCCACATCTCTTTGCCTGCTGCCGTCTCGACATAAAACTCATCTTTGCCCGCGCCCTGTTTATGTACATTGTCTTTATCGGAGTTATATACCGTTGTCGTTTTGTCTGCCGCAAAGTTCTCGTCTGTACTTAACTGGATCACTGTCGGTCCGTATTTTCTTGAACCATCCCAGTATCTTGTCATATGGATCTTCATCAGATCATACTCGTCTCCGAGATCGAACTGCACGTAACGGGAATGGTTCTGGCTGTCGCTCGTATCTGTCAGCTCCAGATAATTCGCCGTACTCTTCACGCCGTCGTTTACCATGCTAAACGGTCTGTCCGGTTTCTCTGCCACTGCCGTATTAACAGTTGCATCATAAGCGGTAACTTTTACTTTCGGATTGTTCTTTGCAAGAACAACATTATCTTCTGTATCGATCAGATCTTTCACTTCATCATATGCAAGCGATCTGTCGAGAACTGTAATATAAGAAACTTCGTCTTTTGTCAGACCCTGCGCAAATATCGTTTCGCCTTTTGCGATCTCCGGATTTGCTTTATCTTCGCTGTATGTTGAAGCAACCACTTTTCCGTCAAGGTAAAGTTTGATCATTCCGTTAATTTCTTTTACAGCAGAGAATTGATGCTCTTTACCGTCAGCCGCAATTCCTTTCGTCTCGCTTGTGTAGCTGTCGTTTGCTTTATCAACCGTCTTCTGATCATATTTCGATGTGATCTTCATATTGTTAAACTCAAACGTCAGATATCCTTCGCCGTCAATGCCGACTTTATAAGCGCCTTTCTGCTCTGCAAGTACCACGTCTTTTGAATCTGTCTTGATCTTACCTGTTACAGTAAATCCGCCGTGTCCGTCGACAGAGTATTTCGCTTTTGTCGATACAGCTCCGTCTTTCAGATCATCGCTGATCACTCCTGTTATGATGCCGTCTTTAAACGCATCATTCTGCGCGCTTACTTTTGAAGTATTTCCGACAGTATCTTTCACGCCGTCTACACTTACGCTCACTGTCCGGGCATCTTTCAGTTCCTTATCCAAAGTCAGTTTCACTGTACGTCTGTCGGCTTTCAATTCTGCCTTTGTCACTTCGTATCCGTCTACCTTAAACATTCCCGCTTCCGGCGTACGGATCGTCTCGTCAAATTCAACTTCTGCTTCTTTTCCGTTTCCTTCTACAGAAAGGATTTTCGCAGGAGTTTCATCTTTCTCACCAAACTGCAGGATCAAAACTTCCTTCGGATTAAGCGTGTATGTCACTTCCTTGCCATATGTAAGCGGTTCATCTGTCTGGTGTCTCTGATCTCCTACGACAACCTTTCCGTAAACAGTTCCGAGATCTTCTCCGACGCCGATCAGTCTGTCATAAGTTACTTTATAACTTTGTGCTTCATTCTTCGGATTTCTGATCGAGAGAATTCCCTCTTTTCCGTTCCAGCAGGAATATCCGTAAACATTTCCGTCATTCGGTTTTCCGCCGAACATCTGTGATTTCTGAAGAATGTCGAAATTGTCTTCGATCCATTTTGCCGCTTCCGCGTTGATCTGCCATTTATTGTCATCAAACATGGAGTAACTATAATAATACTCCCAGAATGCCGTTCCTCTCGTTCCGAGCATATACAGGTGATTTCTCATCTCATCATCTGTATATTTGATATCCGGTCTATGATAAGCATCGTTTGCAGTCAATCCGTAAACCGGGTCATGGTTATAAAAATATTTGTTCGGAAGCTGCCACTCTCTTTCATTTAAGAAGTTATAATAAGCGTTGTCACGGTATGTAAGCATCGCTTCTTCATCCGTTGCATTAAAGCTATCCGTATAACCTGTATCTCCCGTATTCTGCATCCATACGCTGTTCACCCACTGAACGTGCCACGGACTCGGGTTTGTGTAAGAAGTCATATTAAGCCAAAGGTCTTTTCCCGCTCTGTTGTCACGCATATCTTCAAAAATATCCGTCCATCTCTCGTATGTCTCTGAAATCGTATAAAGCGGATTACCTGTCACATAATATTCGGACTGCTCTGTCGATGGATTTAAGAGCATTCCATCCAGTTTCCAGTAGTTGATATCAAACTTATCCTGATACTCGCAGAAAACATCTTTATTCAATTTCGTCAGATATCTCGCATCAGAAATATTAATATCTCCACCCGATTGATTATTTACAGAACCCAAACCATTACTTGCAATCCAATTCGCAATCGTTCTTTCTGTTCCATATCCGCCTCTTGGTCCAAGCCACAGTCCGAAGTTGGACGCAAGCTGATTCACCTGCAGACTGGAGTTGTAAAGCTCATTCGGAAACTTATTATTAAAATCCCAGAAGGAGCTGTAATTCGTCCATCCATCGTCTACAACATAAGAATCAAGAGGAGCTATCCCGTACTGTGTGAATCCTTTCTCAATCTCGAAGAAACTCTTCTGAATAATCTCGTCCGTGATCTCCTTCATGTTGTCGTACCATGAGTTGTACTGCTGACGGAACTCCGTATCTATTGCGATCGTCTCGATATATTCATAGAAATCGCTCTGTGTCACGCTGTAATCTCTGCTTCGGGCAGCTCCTACGACAGCGTCCCACGTCGTCATCTTTCCGTTTTCGTTTCCTTCGTTATACTCAAACTTATCATCGGATTTCAATGATTTTCCATAGTAGTAACGGATAAAGGAATTAGAACCTTTAATTTTGTTCTCTGTCTCCGGGAACTCACATCCCCAGTACATCGCACCTACATAGTACGGCTGTCCAAGCTCCAGATAATCGCCTTTCATTCCGCCCATGTCAGGATTGTCCGCCATAGTGTCACTGATCGTCCAGTATTCATTCTGTTTCAGATCAGTCTGTGCGATGTTCATATTTTCCAGATCGATATAATCGATCTTCGCTTTTTCTGCCTGCCCTTCCCCAACAGAAATATCGAGGTGTTTTCTCATGAAAGAATCTCCGTCTTTCATCGTGATCACTTCTTTGATCGTGTAATCTACACCTCTTACTCTCTTCGGCTCAAACGTAAACGTCAGCGTTTTCACTCCGTCCTTTTCTGTCAGTTGAGGTTCGCCCTGCACTTTCATTTCGCTCGTCTTAAGCTGTGTCGCGTTATCCACTACAGGGAACGTCGCTGTATCTTCAAAAAAGTCAAATTCCGAACAGCAGGCTACGTCTTTGCTTACATTTGCAGCTGACGGTTCATAACAATCAACAAACTCAATACGAACATACTGCGCTGTCACTTTTTCGTCCAAGTTCACATATGTTTCTTTTTTATTTTCAAAAGAACCTTGACCAACCAGTTTTGCACCGTCTGTTGTTTTCAGAGCATCGATGCTATCCCCGGTATAAATCTTATAACCTTTCACATGCCCGCTCACTGTGGGAGTTCCATTTTGATCCACTCTCTGCTGATAGCGAAGAGACTGGAACGACTTCTGCGAACCAAAATCGACATAAATATTATGCGGATACTCTTTCACCGCTGCATCCACGCCATCCCCATATTTAGAATGATAATATGTATTATTATCACCGTCGAACATCTTGTCTGCTCCGCCATTCGGCGCTTCATTCTCTGCAACGCTGTCCGCCGTTGCCTTCCAACCTGTCGTCTCCAACTTTTTCTTAGGCGCTACGAATCCGCTGTCTTCCCCTTCGGAATTATTGTCAAGCGTGTTGATTATAAACTCTTCACTGCCCGCCTGCGGTGTGAACACAGTCGGAGTTCCGGTACGATAGTTTGTAATCTCTTTTGTTGACAATACTTTGTCTGCGCTCAAACTGAACGTTCTTTTCAGATATTCGTTTCCGAAGACATACGTACCATCGTTCTTCTTCTCAAGAGTTACAGTACCGCTCTTTTTCTCAGGCGTCTGCCCCTGCTCTGCCGCAGTGTCTTCTGCATGAACCGTCTGAGCCATAAACGGAAGAGCCCCGCCGGTTGTCAGCGATACCGCGAGAACCGCAGCCATTCCCTTATGGAACATTCTCTTTTTCATAAACTTCTCTCCTTCTTTTTAAAATGTAATGTACGAATGTGCTCACCACATTACTCCCATCATCTTATAAATGATAGCATTACCCCCCCCCAATAATATTTACACTTTTTATCACTTCTTTTGTATTTTTTTCTTTTTATCTATGCTTTTTGTATAATATGGCTATTTTAGCTTTATTTTTATTGATTTTTTTCACATATACACCATCTGATTGATTTGCCAAAGGAAAATATCTTTCATTTTATACAAAAGATGCCTAACCGCAAATGCGGCCGGCATCTTCATAAAACCTGTCTTATATTAATGAATCATACTATTCTTTGTCCGTAATTTCTCCGTGAATTTCCTGAAGTGATTTCACTTCTTTGCTTCCATGTTTCTTCACTGCAAGAATTCCGTTTGCGGCAGCTTTCGCAGCAGCCATTGTCGTCATATACGGAACTTTCTTTTTGATCGCAGCTTTTCTCAAATAGCTGTCGTCATTCTTACTTTCTTTTCCTGACGGTGTATTCACGATCATGTCAACTTTTCCGTTCGTGATCACATCAAGCATATTCGGACGGCCTTCCTGAAGCTTATTGATCTTCTCTGCTTCGATTCCGTTCTCTTTAAGCAGGCTGCAAGTATGGTCTGACGCAATGATCTTGAATCCCGCTTTTGCAAAATCAGCCGCAACTTCCACAACTTCCGGCTTATCACGATTGCTTACAGAGATCAGCACCGTACCTTCAAGCGGAAGCTTTGTCTGTGTTGCTTCCTGAGCCTTATAAAATGCTTCGCCGAAAGATTTGGACAATCCGAGCACTTCTCCGGTCGATCTCATCTCCGGTCCGAGCAGCGGGTCTACTTCCGGGAACATATTGAACGGGAATACCGCTTCTTTTACTCCGTAGTACGGAATGTTCTGCTCTTTTAACGCCGGAACCGGTGAAGGTCTTCCTGTCAGTTCACTTGTCACAATGTCGATGGCAAGCGGAACCATGCGGATATTACATACTTTCGATACAAGCGGCACTGTTCTTGACGCACGAGGGTTCGCCTCCAATACGTACACTTTTCCGTTTTCGATCGCATACTGCATGTTCATAAGACCTTTCACATGCATCTCTTCTGCGATTTTTCTCGTATATTCTTTGATCGTCTTTACATTTTCTTCCGAAATATTTTTAGAAGGAATAATACATGCCGAATCTCCGGAATGTACTCCCGCAAGCTCGATATGTTCCATAACCGCCGGAACAAACGCATGTGTGCCGTCGCTGATCGCGTCTGCTTCACATTCTGTTGCATGTCCGAGGAAACGGTCGATCAAAATCGGACGGTCAGGTGTCACACCGACTGCTGCTTTCATATATCCTACCATGCTTTCCGCATCATATACAACTTCCATGCCACGGCCGCCAAGTACATAAGACGGACGCACCATAACCGGATAACCGATCTTCTCGGCAATTTCAAGAGCATCGTCCACCGTAACAGCCATTCCCGACTCAGGCATCGGAATCTCAAGCTTATCCATCATTTCACGGAACAGATCGCGGTCTTCCGCCAGATCGATAACAGACGGAGCCGTACCTAAGATCTTCACGCCGTTTCTTTCCAGATCTGCCGCAAGGTTCAGCGGAGTCTGTCCTCCGAACTGCGCGATCACTCCGACCGGTTTTTCCTTCTTATAAATGCTCAGTACGTCTTCCAGTGTAAGCGGCTCAAAATACAGTTTATCAGATGTGTCATAGTCTGTAGATACCGTTTCAGGGTTACAGTTGACAATGATCGTCTCGAAACCAAGCTTTTTCAAAGCAAGAGACGCATGTACACAGCAATAGTCAAACTCGATTCCCTGTCCGATACGGTTCGGTCCCCCGCCTAAGATCATGATCTTCGGTTTCTCTTCACTGATCGGGTTTTTGTCCGTTCCGTTATATGTCGAATAGTAATATGCTCTGTCCTGCGTTCCGCTTACATGAACGCCTTCCCACGTTTCCTCAACGCCGAGGCTGATTCTCTTATTGCGGATCTCATCCTCATCCACTTCAAGAATCTGGCTTAAATATTTATCAGAGAATCCGTCTTTTTTCGCCGCGATAAGAGCATTGTCTTCCGGCAAACCTCCCTTAAACGCAAGCAGAGCCTCTTCCTCTTCCACCAGCTCTTTCATCTGCTCAAGGAAATAGTGTTTTACTTTTGTCAGTTCATGGATCTCTTCTACAGAAGCTCCTTTTCTCAGCGCTTCGTAGATAACAAAGTAACGCTCGCTTGTCGCATACCGCAAACTCTTGAGAAGCTCTTCTTTTGTTTTTCCGTCAAAATCTTTCGCATGACCGAGTCCGTATCTTCCTGTCTCCAAAGAACGAATCGCTTTCTGGAACGCTTCTTTGAAGTTCTTACCGATGCTCATTACTTCGCCTACCGCACGCATCTGTGTTCCAAGCTTGTCTTCCACACCTTTGAATTTCTCAAATGCCCAGCGCGCGAACTTGATCACAACATAATCTCCGTCAGGAACGTATTTATCCAATGTACCGTACTTTCCGCACGGAATATCTTTCAGCGTCATGCCTGTCGCAAGCATTGCGGATACAAGCGCGATCGGGAATCCTGTCGCTTTCGATGCAAGCGCCGAAGAACGAGACGTTCTCGGGTTGATCTCGATAATGATATCTCTGTCTGTCTTCGGATCATGCGCCCACTGTACGTTACAGCCGCCGATCACCTTAACAGAATCTACTACTTTATGAGATTTTTCCTGCAGACGCTGCTGAACTTCTTCTGAGATCGTAAGCATCGGAGCGGAGCAGAAAGAATCTCCTGTATGAACGCCGAGCGGATCGATATTTTCGATAAAGCATACAGTGATCATATTGCCCTCTGCGTCGCGGACAACTTCAAGTTCCAGCTCTTCCCATCCCAAGATAGATTCTTCTACAAGAACCTGACCTACAAGACTTGCCTGAAGACCTCTGGCGCATACTGTTTTCAATTCATCTACATTATATACAAGACCGCCGCCTGCGCCGCCCATCGTATAAGCAGGACGAAGAACTACCGGATATCCAAGCTTCTCCGCAATCGCAAGAGCCTCGTCTACAGAATATGCAACCTCGCTTCGAGCCATCTCTATACCGAGCTGATCCATCGTGTGCTTAAATTCGATTCTGTCTTCTCCTCGCTCGATCGCATCGACCTGTACGCCGATAACTTCTACGTTATATTTCTCCAAAACGCCCGCCTGCGCCAGTTCTGAGCATAAATTAAGACCGGACTGTCCACCGAGATTCGGCAGTAATGCATCAGGTCTTTCTTTTTTTATGATTTGTTCTATTCTGTCAACATTCAAAGGTTCAATATAAGTAACGTCAGCAATCTCCGGATCCGTCATGATTGTCGCCGGGTTTGAATTCACCAATACAATCTCGTATCCTAAATTTCTCAATGCTTTACAAGCCTGTGTTCCGGAATAATCGAATTCACAAGCCTGTCCGATAATGATCGGGCCGGAGCCGATGATAAGTACCTTGTGGATATCATTTCTTTTTGCCATCTTTCTTCCTCCTGTATTGTCCCATGTTCTCATTTCATTTTCTCAATCGAATATTATACAATAAATTAAGTTTTCCGACAATCCTTAATTTTCACTTTTCTCTCTATATTTTCCTATATTTTTATCCTGTATTCTCATCGGCTTTTCATTTTTTACATTTTTTCCGACTTCCGGCTTTTTAACTTTTCATATTTCTATAAGTTTTCACAGCTTTAACTGTCCGGTTTTTTACATTTTTACAGTTTTTCATCCTACTTCCGCTTTGATTTTTTTACATTTTCACGGTTTACTACTGCTGCAGCCTGCTTAAAACAGAATATCCTATCGTTCCTTTCGGCATATCTACTCCGAAGTTCTCTGCTACAGTCGCCCCTATCACCGCAAACGTCTCTGCTTCCGGAAGCGGACCTCCCGCCTGCATTCTTTTGCTGTATGCAAGGAAAGGAACATACTCTCTCGTATGATCCGTTCCCTTGTATGTCGGATCATTCCCGTGATCTGCGGTCAGGATCAATAGATCATCCTGCGAAAGACATTCCAGCAAAACGCCGAGTTTCTCATCAAACTTTTCGATCTCTTTGCCATACCCTTCTACATTTCTCCGATGCCCCCATAATGCGTCAAAATCAACAAGGTTTACAAAACACAGTCCCGTAAATTCCTCTTTGCACACATCGATCGTCTGTTCCATCCCATGAACGGAACTTTCCGAATGATATGTTTTCGTAATCCCTTCCCCGCAGAAAATGTCATGAATCTTTCCCACGCCGATCACATCATTCCCCGCATCTTTCAGAGCATTTAAAACAGTGGGCGCCGGCGGCTTCAACGCGTAGTCTCTCCGATTGCTCGTCCTTTTAAACTCACCTTTTTTCATTCCGATATACGGTCTTGCGATCACCCTTCCTACGCGCCATTCATCTTTCATCGTGATCCGCCTTGCAGTCTCACAGCACCGATACAGTTCTTCCAGATCGAAAGTCTCTTCATTTCCGCAGATCTGCATAACCGAATCCGCCGACGTATACACGATCATAGATCCTGTACGAATCTCTTCCTCGCCCAGCTCTTCTATAATCTCAGTACCGCTCGCGCTTTTATTTCCGATCACCTTTTTCCCACACTGTTTCTCCAGCTCCTTGATCAATTCTGCCGGAAATCCATGTTCCGTAAAAGTCCGAAACGGCTTTTCCGTTTTAATCCCCATCATCTCCCAGTGTCCGGTCATCGTATCTTTTCCGTTGCTCGCTTCCCGCATCCGCATGAAGCGCCCCTCGGGAGACTCGACGCCTTTCATATCTCCGCCGCACTTTAAGTTCAGAAACCCAAGCCTGCGAAGATTCGGAATATTCAAAGTTTTTGTTTTCTCCAAAATATGTCCGAACGTATCCGCGCCTTCATCTGCGAACCGAGCCGCATCCGGCATCGCCCCGATCCCGAGAGAATCAAGAACGATTACAAATATTCTTTTATACATTTCCATTATCCCATCTCCCTGTACAACACTCTTATATCTTGCCCTTATTCCCAATAAATCAATACTGTATCCACTTTATTCTTATGAACAGTCTCCCCATTTATACCGCAATTTGTAATTACTATACTGATGATAATCCAGATATTTCTCCTTTTGAAGTCTTCCGATAACAATGTAAGGCATCACATTCTGAGTCCGTGCATAACTACAGATTGCTTCAAATGTAAAGTCTCCTTTTTGGATAAAACTTGCATAACTCTCCGGTGACAAAAGTCTATCTCTCGCAAAAAGATCTGCTGCCGTCTCCTTATCCACATCACTCCCGTCATCTATAAATTTAATACTTTTACCTATATCTCCATTTACAATATGTCCCAGTTCATGAAATAAAGAAAACCAAAAAATATCCGCAAACGCTCCCCTTATCGTCAAAACCATTTGATACACCCCATCGCTCCGCCGAAAAATATACCCTTGCACAGGCGCTCCTCTAAAATTTTTCACAACAGAAAAATCTATGCCATATTCTCCCAATACAGTTTTCAAATGATTTTGAAAATCCACATTCTTCTGACACATAACATTTTTTATTTTACCTATCAATTCGTTTATATGCTCTACTTCAAACTTTGTTGAAACATTTTGATTATTCTCCAAAATTTGACACAAACGAATCCATGCCCCCAACACATTTCTATTTACCGATAAGTTTCCGGACATCCGAAATGCTCCCCCGGGAATTATTTCATTTAAATTTACCAAATTACTAATCTGCAGAATTTTACGAAGAGAAAGTATCGAATCATCTTTATTTTCACGACTAGGCATCATGCCTCTTTCTCTAAAGTATTTCACAATTTCTTTTAAGTCTTCCCTCACGATACGCTCTTCTTCCGTAATCGTCTGTAATTCATTTGCTTCCAAAAGTTCCGCCTCATAGTTCGCCTGAAGATTCAGCCAAAAAGACTTTGGTACTCCGATTGCATACTCTAATCCTCTGGCAAAGTTTGCAGATATCCCTTTCTTTCCGGCAATAACATTGCTTACGTAAGCCGGAGAAACGCCTGCACTCGACGCCAGTTCACTCTGTGTGATTCCACGTTCTTCCAAGACGTCTGCAATCGTTTCTCCCGGGTGAATTATTAAATCACGGGATATACCAATTTTCTTTGCTGCCATGATAATCACTCACTCCTTCCACTTCTATTTCCGTACAAATCATAACCGTATCCTGTTCGGCATTCGGCTCGATAATCAATCTTACATTTGCCGCTACATGCAACGAATATCGAATACTTTCGCATCCTTCTAACTGTTCAGGCTTTCCTAATCTCAATTTCAAAAAATCTCCAAAACATTCCGCCGCTTTTAGTCTGTCCATATGCTTTTTTATTGTTTTCACCCACTCAAAAGGCAGTTTCTTTTGCATCTTTTTATAATCTTTAAAGTATTTTTCAACTTTTCCATTCGCATATGTTATTTCCACTCAATACATCACCCTCACATTAACCTTTTGGTTAATTTATTATGTCATGTTTTCTTTTTCTTGTCAATCGTTCCTACAGATACTCCGACCCAAACCCAAACGGCAAAAGTTCTTCCAACCGAAGGATTCTATACTTTTCCCTGCCTGATGCCAATATCACCTTGAACTTCTTCGGATCGCAAAATTCTGCCATAACCTGACGGCACACTCCGCAAGGAGGCGTACATACTGTTTCTGAAATATCTTTTCCACCGATGATGCAAATTGCGCGAAACTTCCTTTCTCCTTCGCTCACCGCCTTAAAAAACGCAGTTCTCTCCGCACAATTTGTCGGTGAAAATGCAGAATTTTCTATATTGCATCCGGTATAGATCCTGCCGCTTTCAGCCAAAAGAGCTGCGCCTACTTTAAATCCCGAGTAGGGACTGTATGAATACGCCAGTTGTGCAGTCGCTGTCTCAATTAACTTTGCGATCATTCCCTGCGATAATTCCATTTCACAAGTTCCTTCCGCCGGGTTTTCTTCTTCCGTTTTCACGATTTTTACAATGCGGCTCGTTCCGAGTCTGTCTGCCCCAAGCTCCAGAAACTTTTCCGCGTCTTCCATCGAGGAAATGCCGCCCGCCGCTTTCATCTTCACGTTACCGCCGACATGATCCGCAAACAGGCTGATATCGTCAAAAGTCGCGCCTGCTTTTGAAAAACCTGTGGACGTTTTAATATAATCCGCTCCCGAACGAGTGACGATCTCACACATTTTCACTTTTTCTTCATCTGTCAAAAGACATGTTTCTATGATCACTTTAAGAACTTTACTGCCGCACGCATTTTTCAGAATGCGGATTTCTTCTTCGATCTGATCGTATTTTCTGTCTTTCAGCCATCCGATATTGATAACCATATCGATCTCATCCGCTCCGTTTGCGATCGCATCTTTTGTCTCAAATTCCTTTACGGCAGTCGTCTCGTAACCGTTCGGAAAACCGATCACAGTACAAATCGGAACTCTTCCGCCTACATATTCCGCCGCTTGCTTCACATAACTTGGAGGAATACAGACTGACGCCGTATCATATTTCACCGCATCATCACATACCTGACGAATCTCATCCCACACAGCTTCCTGCGACAGCAATGTGTGATCCACATGCCGTAAAATTTCTTTTTCATTCATATCCTTCATTTGACCGTTTATTTCCTCTCTTTATTTTCCGCATTTATTTTCTTTCACTTATTTTTCCCGCTTTTTCCCCTCATTTCTTTTCTCGCGTTTATTTTCTTTCATTTATTTTTCCCGCTTATCTCCCCCATTCATTTTTCCGTTTTTCTTTTCTCCCGCTCTTTTCTTCTCGTTGTCATTTTCTTTATATGCATTCTACTCTTTTTTCCGTTCTTCGGAAATCAATCTGCGGATCGCGTCCACTGCCACCCGGATCGCCATGTCCGTATCGTGCACTACCGGGTTCTCAAGTCCTGCTTTCTCACGTTCCTGATTCGCGATCACAAGAAAACACGAGCCGACCCGCACCCCAAGGCTGCTCGCCACAACAAACAGAGCCGCCGATTCCATTTCCGAGGCAAGACAGCCGAGTTGTTTCCACGCCTCCCACTTATGAAGCAGATCGTAGCCTACCGGCTTTCTCTCCGGTTCATGCTGACCGTAAAACGAATCTTTGCACTGTACAACTCCCGTATGGAACGGATATCCTTTTGATTTAACAGCTTTCACAAGCGCATTCGTCACTGTCAGATCGGGCACTGCCGGAAATTCGATCGGCGCATACTCCCTGCTCGTTCCTTCCATCCTGATTGCCCCTGTTGACACAACGATATCTCCGCTTTTCACATCTGTCTGCATTCCGCCGCAAGTTCCGATCCTGATAAACGTATCCGCACCGCACCTACAAAGTTCTTCCATTGCAATAGCTGCCGACGGTCCTCCTATTCCCGTAGATGTAACGCTTACCTTCACTTGATCGAGCGTTCCTGTATATGTCACATACTCTCTGTTATCTGCAATCAACACCGGGTTATCTAAATATTGCGCGATCTTCACACATCTTTTCGGATCTCCGGGCATAATGACGTACTTCCCGATTTCCCCTTTTGCAGTTTGTATATGATACTGTCTGTTCGGATCTTCCGAATAATTTTTCATCTGCTGTTCCTCCTCACTTTGCCGGTAAAAACAAAACCGCCGCAAAACAGACAGGCTATTTCAAAAAATCCCCCATCTACTTTGCGGCAGTTTGCTCTGCATTTTTTACCTTTTATATAATAGTGAACCGCCCACCGGTTAAATCCAATGGGGTTCCGGTTTCAAGTCAGAAGCTGCCTGACATCTTAATACTCAAACACTGCCACACCATAGGCCGGAAGCGGGTATGCGATCGAATACGCCTGACCGTCGCATTCCTTTTTCACCGGTTTGTAAGTAAGCGGACGTTTTTCCCCTTTTCCTCCGTACTTTTCCTCATCACTGTTCAAAACAAGCTTCAGCGTTTTCCTCGTCGGAACGCCGACTCTGTAATCTTCTCTTTCCACAGGAGTAAAGTTGCAGACGAAAAGCAAATTCTTTTCTTTATTCTTGGAATGTCTTACAAAGCTGTAAATACTTCTGAAAATATCATCCGCATTGATCCACTCAAATCCCGCCGGATCATTGTCCATTTCATAAAGAGCTTTATTGTTTTTATACAAATGAAGCAGATCCCGATACCAGTTCTGAATATCTCTGTGCTCAGGTTCGGCGAGCAGGAACCAATCGATCTCTCTCTTTTCGCTCCATTCTCTAAGCTGTGCAAATTCCTGACCCATGAACAGAAGTTTCTTTCCCGGATGGCCCATCATAAACGCATAGCCTGCTTTTAGGTTGGCAAATTTATCGAACCCAAGTCCCGGCATTTTATTGATCATCGAACACTTCAGATGAACAACTTCGTCATGCGACAACACAAGAATATAATTTTCACTGTATGCATACTGCATCGCAAACGTCATCATATGATGTGCATTTTTACGGAAATACGGATCAAGTTTCATGTACTCCGTAAAATCGTGCATCCATCCCATATTCCATTTCAGGCTGAAACCAAGGCCGTCGTCTTCGGGCGATCCTGTCACCTTCGGCCATGCCGTCGATTCTTCCGCGATCATCACAGCGCCTTTGTTCCGTCCCAGAACAACCGAATTCAAATGTTTAAAGAAATCGATCGCCTCAAGATTCTCGTTGCCTCCGTATTTGTTCGCGACCCACTGTCCGTCCTGTTTTCCGTAATCAAGATAGAGCATCGACGCAACAGCATCCACACGGAGCCCGTCCACATGGAAATGTTCGATCCAGAATAATGCGTTTGCAATCAGGAAGTTGCGCACTTCCGCTTTTCCGTAATCAAATACTTTCGTTCCCCAATCCGGATGTTCTCCGAGTCTGGGATCTGCATACTCGAATGTCGGAGTTCCGTCAAAATCAGCAAGCCCGTGAGCATCTTTCGGAAAATGCGCCGGAACCCAGTCAAGAATCACTCCTATATTGTTTTTATGCAGAAGGTCAACCAGATATGCAAAATCTTCAGGACTTCCGTATCTTGAAGTCGGCGCATAATATCCCGTAACCTGATATCCCCACGAACCGTCAAACGGATGCTCTGCAATGCCCATCAGTTCTACATGAGTGTATCCCATCTCTTTTACATATTTTACGATCGCCTCGGCGAACTCTCTGTATGTGTAGAATCCTTCATCTTCCCTTCCCGGGTGACGCATCCACGAACCCATATGAACTTCATAGATCGACATCGGATTCTTCTTATGATTCCATGTCTTCCGCGCTTTCATCCATGCGTCATCCGTCCATCTTATACGGGAAAGATCCGTAATACGAGACGCCGTTCCCGGACGAAGCTCCGCATAATTTGCAAACGGATCCGCCTTATAAAGAAGCTCGCCTTTCTGCGTCTCAATACAGAACTTATAAAGCTGTCCTTCTTTCGCTTCCGGTACAAACTTCACATAAATACCTAGAGGCTCCTGACGCTCCATTCTGTCTCTTTCCAAATTCCAGTCATTAAATTCCCCGACTACAGACACATTCTTCGCATTCGGCGCCCATACCGCGAAATAAACGCCCTCCGTTTTGTCGTTCACTACTTTATGTGCGCCTAATTTTTTATAGATCTCGTAATGGTTTCCCTGACCAAACAGGTAATGATCCAATTCTCCTATCTCATAGGCATGTTCATTCGCTTTCATACTTGCCGCATCCGCCGCAGTGTTTTTCGCCGGACTGTTCGCCCTGTTCCGGCTTGCGCCGCCTGACGCCTTTTTCACCGCACTGCCCGCCATACCGCCGGCTGCATGATTCACGATGCCTTTGCCTGCACTTTTTGCCGCGTTTCTGCCCGCACCTTTTCTCCTTGCCATAAAAGCCCACCTCGCCGTTTCCTCATAATAAAATATCGAAGCGTTTCTGCCCGCTTCCGTGATAGTTTCATTATACTTGATTCCGTCCAAAAAATAAAGAGAAACAGACAGCTCTTTCCCGCCCGTTTCTCTTGTATTTTGTCTATTTATGCACACATTTTAAATTATAGTCTATTATCGTGCTTCTTTATATATTAAAATCTTTTTCAGAAAGAATAATACGGTCTGACTCGTCTGTATTTCTTCCAAAAACTTTCCGCATCAATTTCTTCGCGGACGCCTTCTGAGAATGACGGATCGCGTCATCCATAACTTCTTTCACTTCCGCAACCGTCACAAAATGATCTTCCCTCTGCAGAGAATCAATTTTACTATACAGCGCAAGAATTCCCATCTCGTCAATGTGATATCCGTTTTCTTTCGCATACGTCTGACCGAACGTAACAAGCTCATCGTTGATGAAAATCGGCACTTCCAGTCTTGATGTGAATTTTTTCCTGAATTCTCTGTTCGATGACAACAGTCTGTCAAGCGGCTTTCTCTGCTCTTCCAAGACGATCAGCATCTCGCCTGTATCCTGCTCCATCGCTTTATTAAGACGCGCAACTGTCTTTTCATTCATTTTGGACGCTTTCTCAATGATCAGAGCGCCGCCGTAAAGTTTTTCGACAATATCGCTGATCTTCTTCTTATTCAGAGAATCTCCTGTCACGATCGCGACCTTGCCCTGACGGATGTCTCTTTGCTTCTGGATCGCTTTCACGACGTCAACGGCAAGAACCGTTTTTCCGTTGCCTTTATTTCCAATGATAAGCAAGTTGCCCGTTCTCGAAGTCCCTTTTCTGTTCGTACAGTTCTTATCCTGCTCAAGCACATCGACAAGCTGTTCGCTCATTCCGCGCACCGGAACAAAGTAAGAAAACAGTTTCTTCTGTTCCTCTGTAAGTCCGGCTCTCGTTCCGATACCGCTTTGCATCTCAAGGTCATATCTTCCATGTACGACAAAACCGGTATCCATTGACAATGCATCCGAGATCTCATCGAGCGGAAGCGGCGCAGTCTTACCTGTCGCAATCAGCTTCGCAGTCTCTTTACGGCTAAGCGGTGTCGTCGCCGACATAATGTCGATCGGCTCGTCATCATCAGGAATCTCTCTGTCGTCATCCTCTCCCGAATAATCAGGATTTACTGTGAACTCATCCTCAATGTCCTGAATCTCTTCCGCGTCATCTTCCCCGAAGAAATACTCGTCATCTGCGTTTCCTTCCGCCTCTTCGATCACTTCATCCGCTTCTTCGTAGTAATCTTCTTCCGGTTCTTCAATCACTTCTTCTGACTCTTCATAGTAATCTTCTTCCGGCTCTTCGATCACTTCTTCTGACTCTTCATAGTAATCTTCTTCCGGTTCTTCGATCACTTCCTCTGATTCTTCATAGTAATCTTCCTCCGGTTCTTCGATCACTTCTTCTGATTCTTCATAGTAATCTTCTTCCGGCTCTTCGATCACTTCGTCTGCTTCTTCGTAGTAATCTTCCTCCGGTTCTTCGATCACTTCCTCTGATTCTTCATAGTAATCTTCTTCCGACTCTTCGATCACTTCGTCTGCTTCCTCATAGTAGTCTTCTTCAAAGTAATCGTCATCCAAATCTTCCTCGAACTCCTCGTCGAAATCTTCGTCAAAGTCATCATCAAAATCATCGTCGATTCTAAGATCCTCCGCAACCTGACCCATGTTTTCGCTTGGTTCTTCTTTTCTCTTAAGATATACTCCTGTAGGTTCTTTCTTTTCTTCTTCCGGCGGGATAATTCCCTCAATTTCATCAATCATACGTTGAATATCCGGCGGTAAAATCGGTGTTGTTTTCTTATTCGTCTCCATAGTATCCCCTTTTGCTGTATCCCCTGCTGAATCTATAACTTCTTCTTGTTCCGATTCGGATGCTCCTTCTGCATCCGTCCCCTCTTCAACCGGCTCATCCTCTCCTGCATTTTCTTCAAATCCCGAAAGGATATCTTCCAAACTGATCTGACCTGTAATCTGATCGTCCTCTTTTATTTCAGCGGCCGCTTCCGCTTGCGCTGCCTCCTCCGCTTGTGCGGCTTCTTCTGCTTGTGCCGCCTCTTCCGCTCTTGCGGCTTCTTCTGCTTGTGCCGCCTTTTCTGCTCTTGCGGCTTCTTCCGCTTTCTCCTCTTCTTCTGCCTGTAATGCGGCGCGGCGTTTTTCCTCTTTCAAACGACTTACCATGTCTATATCTGCAACCGACTCAATCTCTCCGATCGCCTGCTCCAGATCCGCAAGATCTTCTTCATCCTCGATCTCATCTTTTCTTACCGGACGGAATTTGATCTGGGATGTATTTCCCATATCCTTTTCTTTGCCGAATTCCGACTCCTCTTCATCCTCAAAGTCAAAATCCATCGCTCCTGTTTCCGTCAAATCGAACTCCGACTCTTCTTCGTCTTCAAAATCAAAGTCCATCGCTCCCGTTTCCGTCAAGTCAAACTCCGGCTCTCCTTCATCTTCAAAGTCAAAGTCCATCGCTCCCGTTTCCGTCAAGTCAAACTCCGGCTCTTCTTCATTCTCAAAGTCGAAATCCATCGCTCCCGTTTCCGTTAAATCAAACTCCGGCTCTTCTTCATCTTCAAAGTCAAAGTCCATCGCTCCCGTTTCCGTCAAATCAGATTCCGACTCTTCTTCATCTTCAAAATTAAAATCCATCGGAGCTGTCTCGTCTTGGAAATCATCTGCCGTCAATTCTTCCAACTCCGGATGAAGAAGTTTTCTCAATGCAACGTCTAACGGCATCGTATCTCCCAGTTTCTTTTTAGCAGGCTGCCTTTCTTCTTCCGGCTCTGCGGTTGTCTCCAGCACATCCGGTCCTTTTATTCCTTCCGGTACGCGCTCCTCCGGCTCATCGACTCCTTCTGCTTCGGAAACATCCGTCGGCAGATATGCGTCTTCTGTCTGCCCGGCATCTTCCGCATCTATCGGCACCTGCTCGTCCTGTTCAACATGATCCTCTGCATCCTCCGCCGGTGAATCCGCTTCTAACGCCTTGATCTCGTCGGCTTCCCACGCTTCCGTATCTACTTCCACCGGGTCGTTCGGCAAAGTGATCTCTCTTACTCCTTCTGAGATCGTTTCCGGCATCATGTCCGGAACAAGTTCCTCCATTCCCTTCGGAACTCGTGCGTTCACCTGCTGTTCGGCAGCGAAATCAGCATCGGCAACTTCGGAGTCGGCAGCCATAAGTTCAGCTCCCGGCAAACCGTTTTCTTCTTCCTCCTGCTCGGATTCATCTGCCTCTGCATAAGAAAAAATATCAGGAATCTCCTCTGTCTCCTCGGACGTCCTTGCATAACGCTTATCGTACTTTTCCTGCTGGGAAGGAGTCAGTGGTTTGTACTGCATCTTCAGTTCCATCGCCTTATAGACATACTGCCCCTCGCTGAACCAAAGAATCAAATCGTCACACTCTTCCAGACATTCTGATGTCATACCGGCTTCCTGATACAGCTTCGCCAGTTCATATGCCCACTCTTCAATATATTCGGATTTCTTATATTCTTCAAGAGCTTCGATCTGCTGCTCGATCGGCGCCCTCTGCGCGCGGAGAATCTTATATCTTAAAATGTACTGATTCGGGTCTTTCGGCGCGATCTGCATAAACTCATCGTAAAAATCGATCGCCTCATCGACATTTCCCGTCTTAAGAGCCAATCCGCACAGACGGCTGATAATCTTACGGCTTCCTTCCGCCCGCTGATATGCAAGCGTCAAAATGTCATATCCCTTCTGATATTCTCCGGTTTTTTCATAAATTTCACTGACGTTTGACAACATCACTGCATTGCGCACGCGCCTCCAGTCAATTTCACCTGCGATCGCCGCCGCTCTGCTGTACGCGCCGCTCTCCATAAGTTCGAGCATCCGTTCAGTCTTTGATTTATATTCGTATTTATCCACCGCATTCACCTCATTAAAAAATAGTTTTGTACAGGGCAGTGTCTTTCCTTCTATGTTTCTTTACATACTATATCTTTCAATATTTTATCATATGCATTTCGCAATGTCAAAAAAATGCACCCTCAATTAACATTGAAGATGCATTTTTATAATCTATTTAATTTTTTCATATTCTCTTTATTTTTAAATCGGAGGCAAATATTAGATTCTGTTCCTGTAAGACCTCTGCCATTGTTATTTGATCTGCGGTCGATTTATTAAGACCTGCTTATTAAATCTTCCCTCCTTCAATTAACAAATTCGAGTTCATAACAGTATCCTTATCACATATCACTTACGTTCCTTGTTTCCGGTACCACCACACATATTAAACCCGATATGCACGAATGATAATCTACTCAATGTTTCTTTACACATCTTTTGAAATTCTGCTATATGTGGTATCTATATTCAATATGTCTGCAAATGTTAAATCTTTCTGATCTCTATCCGGACTTCCAACTCTCCGATCAATTCTTTCGTTATTTTTATTCCGGATCATCTATCCTTGAGCAAAGGTCTCTTCTCCACAGGAACTTACACTTGCCGTACCACTAACATATTGATGATTCACTGAAATCACGCTGTCCATTGGTCTTTCCCTCCTGCTATCCGTTTATTTTTAATCTAATCGGGCAACTGATACGATGCCTTCTTAGTTAAATATCCTTTTGAGATGCTTTTGTTTTTATTTTGTTGTATCTCTTTTGGATGTCTTTATAATATCACCTGAGTTTTATTTTGTCAATACATTTTTATAAAAAACTTTAAATAATTACATTTTACTTTTATATTGTATGAATTTTCTGACAATGTTGCTGTCTCTGCAAAAAAGAATAAGGCGTCCGTTACCGAACGCCCTATTCCATAAAAGCTTAAATGTTTACTGCCTTAATCAAAAGACAAGTTTTCACTATGCTCTTTTTCTTCTAACCGCTACATAAGCAATTACCGACATTCCCGCAAGTACAAGCCACAGAGCTACATGTGCCGTATCTCCTGTCTGTACGCTTCCGCCCTGTGACGGAGTTGACGGAGTCTGCGGATCATTCTTCGGCGGAGTCTGTGTCTTCGTCAAACCTTCTGCCGCTGAATTCAACTGTGCCAAAGCAGCTTTTACCTGATCTGCTGTTGCAGCCTCGTTATCCAAGATTGCCTTAGCAGATTTCAGAGCGTTTTCAAACTTCGCCCAGCTCTCTGCTGTGTAACCGTCGTTCTTCTTATCTTTGTACTTGTCGTAAGCTGCCTGAAGCTCGCTCTTATCAACAGACGGTTTTCCGGAAAGCTTCAATGCTACGCGAGCGTCTCTTAACGCATTAAGCGCTGCGTCTACCGCTGCCTGATCACTGTTGCTGTTGTCTTCCACGATTGCTTTTGCCGCTTTCAGCGCATCTGCATATTCTTTCCAAGAATCTGCTGTATAGTCTGCCTCTTTCAGATCTTTATACTCTTCGATCAAAGCTTTCAATGCATCTGTGTTTCCACGCTGTACAAGCGCTGTAACCGCATCGTTCAACGCTTTTGCTGCTGCATCGATCTCCGTCTGATCTTTGCTGTCTTTCAGTACCTTTTCTGCATCTGAAAGAACTGTTTTCATTGCTTTGTAAGAATCTGTTGTGTACAAGTTCGCATCAGCCGCTTTCGCTGCATCGATTGCTGCTTTTAACGCCTCTTTATTGATCTGCTCTACTTTTACTAATGCTGTATGAGCATCTTCTAACGCTTTCTTCGCTGCGTCTACCGCTGCCTGATCAAGATTGCTGTTGTCTTTCACAACTTTTTCTGCCGCTGTCAACGCATCTGTGTACGCTTTCCAGGAATCTGTTGTGTAGTCTGCCTCTTTCAGACCTTCTGCTTTATATTCTGCGATCAAAGCTTTCAACGCATCTGTGTTTCCACGTTCTACAAGCGCAGCAACCGCATCATTCAAATCTTTTGCTTTCGCATCGATTGCCGCCTGATCCTTACCGTTTGTCAGAAGTTCTTCTGCTTCTGCAAGAACTTTTTCCATTGCATTGTAAGAAGCTGTTGTATATGCGTTTTCGTCTTTTGCTTTTGCCGCATCTACTGCTGCCTGCAGTTTGCTCTTATCAAGCTGCGGATCTACCGGAGCTTTTACGAGAGCTTCTTTTGCCGCTTTCAATGCGTCTTTCGCCGCATCTACTTCTACCTGTGTCTTATTGCTGTTGTCTGCCACGATTCCATTTGCAGCTTCAAGAGCTTCTTCGTATTTCACCCATGTCTCATGTGTGTAATCCGCTTCTTTCAGTTCTTTGTACTCTTCAATAAGAGCTTTCAATGCATCTGTGTTTCCGCGTTTTGCCAATGCTGCATGTGCATCTTCTAACACTTTCTTCGCTGCATCTACCGCCGCCTGATCGCTGTTGCTGTTATCTGTTACGATTGCGTTTGCCGCATTCAGAGCAGTCTCATAAGCGCTCCATGTAGATGTTGTATGATCCTCTGCTTTCAAATTCTCTTTTGCGTACTGATCGATCAAAGCTTTCAGATCTGTTACATCTCCGCGAGCAACAAGTCCTTTCACAGCTTCAGTTAATTCTGCAACCATTGCGTCGATCGCATCTTTTGTACCGTTTACAAGAAGCTGTTTTGCTTCTGCAATTTTAGCTTTTACCGGCTCTGCACTTGTTACTGTACTTGTTTCAACTTTCTTCTCTGCGTCTGCGATTGCTTTCTTCAGAGCGGATGCATCTACAAGTTTAGCTTCTGCGCCTTCCAGTTTCTTAATCATAGCAGCTACTTCTTCCTGTGTCTGTGCTCCTGTCGCCACAAGATCATATCCTTCTTTAAGAAGAGCATTAAACGCTGCTGCGCTATCTGTTGTTGCGTTAGACGTATCTACCGCTGACAATACGCTCAATCTTTCGATCAAGGCTGTAATGTCTACGCCCGGTGTCTCGCCTTCTTCCGGTTTTGTTCCGTATACTTCAAGCTCTACAACGTGGTTTGTTGTTGTGTCATTGTTTGCTCTTC
>ENA-ORUU01000351-ORUU01000351.1-human-gut-metagenome-genome-assembly--contig:-NODE-351-length-39621-cov-7.8016_pt1 | contig 39621 bp, 30 predicted proteins | sample MGYA00242085_ERZ509221 | MGnify/ENA primary metagenome ERZ509221 (study PRJEB26280, sample SAMEA2338809) | human gut metagenome | biome: human gut; feature: human-associated habitat; material: faeces... | reverse complement strand
ACTTTTTCAAAAATTCTTCTTTTACTTGACTTTCTTTAATAGTTAGTCTCGTATACTAATACCATGCCAATACCAAAGAAAATATCATTGCCTTTGAAATTCATTGCAAATTGCATAACAAATTGCACAGCATATTTATCAACACTTACTTTTTCAAGAACGCCTCAGCCTTCTGTCTGAATATATTATCACACTTACCGCATTTTTCTCAACATTTATTCCTTTTTTATTGAACAATTTCCATTAGATGGTTTTCTTACGCAAACTCCTTGTATTTTGCCCGAAAAAATGGTAACATAATTTGATTGCAACTATTCAGATTCATTTCATTATAACTGAAACACTGAATAATTTTGCCTCACTATATTTTTAGAAAGGAAGAACTTCCCATGAGAAATGATGAAAAAATTGATATCAATCTCACCATCGAAGAAACCCAGGATAATTTATCGGAAGAAGAACTGGCTCAGCAGGACTATGAAACTGCCCTCCGATATATTAATATAGCGGAACATATGAATAAATTTGAAGACCAGGGCAAATATTATCATCGTGCTATCCAATATTTAAAAAAAGTCAAACCTTATAAAGATGTGCGGCCACTTCTTAGAGAACTCAAGAAAAAGAAGTTCAACACACGCGCAGAAGGGAAAATAGAATTATATAAAGAAGCATGTCATATTCGTGATAAAGCAAAAACACCGAATGACTACTACTCTGCTCAAACAATCTTTTCTCGTATTTACCACTATGAGCAGACACATCCCCTCGTTGAAAAATGGACAGAGCCTTCTGTATATGCAGAAGCCATCAAGTGTAATGATTCCGAAGAACAGATGAAACTCTGTGAAAAGCTTGCAGATGAGAAGGCCTCCCAGTTAAAACATCACAGTCTTTTTGTAAGCTGTACCTTCATTGTTTGTATACTTGCAGTACTGTTTTTCACTCGGACAGTTTCCTTTAGGCAATGTCTCGCCGGCATTTACTCACATACAGGAAACTATGAAAAAACATGGCAGAATTACGAAATTGTTTATATGAAGAACAAAGATATTTCCGCCCATGAAAAAGCATTAGAATATCGTTACAAATCTGCAAAACAAGCTTATAAAAATGGAGACGAGAATACCGCCTATAAAAATTATAATGCACTTTCTAAAGAAGACTATAAAGACAGCGAATCTAAATTTGTTGCATTAGAAAAAGCACGTGTTAAAAATACTAAAATAGGGGAAGTAATTCCTTTTGCCCATATGGACTGGAGAGTACTCGACAAAAAAGACGGAAAAGTACTTTTGCTCAAAGATAATGCTCTCGGTTCAACACCATTTGATGAAAAAGGGCAGAATGTAACTTGGGAATCTTCTTCCGTACGTGAATGGCTTAACAAAGATTTTCTTCAGGAAAGTTTCACTGAAAATGAACGGAACAGTATTTTAGAAACAACTGTAAAAAACACACCAAATGCAACCTATAAAACTCTAGCAGGTAATAATACGAAAGATAAATTCTTCTTACTTAGCTGCGATGAAGTTGCAAAATATTATGATGCCATTCATGAAACAAAAAGCTGTTGGTGGCTTCGTACTCCAGGAGCAGCCGAAAACTCTATGAGCTTTGTATACAAAGATAAAACCGTTATGGATTATGGATATGAAGTAACCAATACTAATATCACTGTAAAACCAGCAATGTGGTTAAATATAGAATAAGATTTAATATAGACGAAAAAAGAAAACATACCATATCCCATCTGCTCTGTAGTCGCTGTATTTAAGATGCTCATCCGCATCTTAAACACGCTCCGAAGCCGCATCTGGGATATGGTATGTTTTCTTTTTTCTGGCTATTCTAAATCTACAGTTGGTGAGCATGGAGATTAAATGCTAATTTGAGGGACTAAGGAAACGAAAAGCAGAAATTTACTATAGAAGAAAATGTGAAGATAGTCGCGGCGTAGAAAATGTCTGACCGACATTTTTACTGGCTCTGACATCACGTTTTCTTCTATAGTAAATTTCTGCTTTTCTGTTTTTTGGCTCCAAATGAAAATTAGTATTTGAATCTTGGATAGAAATAAAGGGCTTGCCCAGAAGTCTATGGTTTTCATTAGAATGAAAATCTCCAGATGGGAATATCTTCTTACGGAACTGTAAAGATATTATAGTGAAAGAAATCGGAGCAATCGAAAGACTTTGGCTTTCACTGTTATTTTCTTATGGCGAAATAGTTCTTTGATTAAAAATCATAATCTTCTGGAGAATCTCCTTCTCTTTCTAACAGAAATCACTAATTTGTTATTAAAAACAGACAGCCGCTGAAACAAAATTTTATGCTGAATTGTAAGAGAACTATGATAAAAATTCTCTTTTCTTTAGAAACCTCAATGCAATTCAGTTAAGTAATCTCTCTTCAGCGGCGTCTGTCACCACAGAATAGAAAACAAAAACTTTATTTAATTTTCACGCTCTTAGCTACGCCTTTTGTTTTCAGTAACTTCTTATAAGCTTTAAGCTGCTTCTTAGGTACTTTAATGACTGCTTTTGAAGAAATACCCTTGAATGCCTTTGCACCTACAGATTTCTTTGTAAGATAAGGAGTCCTTATTATAATCGACTTAAGATTCTTACAGCCTGCAAATGCCTGTTTGCCGATACTTCTTACAGTTGCCGGAATAATAATTGTCTTAAGATTCTTATTATTCTTAAATGCATTTGGTGCGATTGCCGTAACCTGATATTTCACTCCATTTACTGTAACTGCAGCAGGAATAGCAACCTTCTTAGCTTTCCGCACTTTTTTACCAGAAGCTTTTGTATATTGCACAGTGTTGTCACCTGTTACTTTATAAACAGCTTTACTCTTCTTATCTGTTACTTTGGTTCCTGTCTTTAAGGATGTCTCTATTGTTTCTGGTTTCTTTGTTGTATCATTGTTTACAGTATTATTTGTTGTAAGCTTTTGAATTACTTCTGTTTTCGTCTTCTTACATACAGTACATGTAAATGTCTTTACACCTGTTTCCGTTGCCGTAGCTGGTTTTGTAATAATTCCGTTATCCCATTTATGACCTGTTGCTTTGACTACTTCCTGTTCTACAATAGTTTCTCCACATTCTTTACAACGTTTGCCTTCTGTAAGTCCATCTTTTTCGCAGGTAGCTGGAACTGCCGGGAGAACTTCTATGTCAGTATGATCACATACCTCCAGTTCAAAATAAACCCATTTTCTTTCATTTCCTTTTGTTACTAGACACTGATATTCCTCACTTTCTTTTGCTATCGCAACCGAAAGAACTGGGGTTGTTTCTCCCTCCAATTTATCTTCCACGAAATCACCACTAGCTGAATACCATTGATAGGTCACTCCTTCTTCTGATTTTACTTTTACTTCTAATTTTATTGTAGAATTAGCTTCTACAGTGGAAGTATTACCTGCCTTACCATTAATATAGCCTCGTGGTACGAAACCTGTCTCTGGATATAACGTAAATTCATATTCCCTTAATCTTTCATTCTGATCGGTCACTACACATATATAAACTTCTTCTTCATTATTTTTTGTAATAGTATACTCTGACTTCTGGCATTTCATTTTATTACCATCTTCATCATACCATTCATAAGTCATTTTGTTACTAACTTTATCTGGAATTTTTACCTTGAGGGTTGCCTTTTCTCCTGATGCAAATTGTCCTTTATCTGTTTCTTCATCATTAATATAAGTCTTTGCATCACTTACATAATCATGTACTGTCAGATATATATATTCATTACTTGAAATATTTTTTTCGTTTGTAACCTTGCAATACAATTCAACTTCCGTCCCTGATAATATATCTTTCGTCAATATAACTTCATTTGTATTAGATAATACTTTATTCTGTTCTTCTCCTTCTTGATACCATTGATATGAAAACTTATCATTTCCATTAAGTTTGTTACTAGCCTTTACAGACAATTTCTTACCATACAGTTCTTCAAAAGAATCAACTTCTATACTATCATCTATCAATTTACCATCAAGAGATATTTCTGTTATAATATCCGGATTCATTTTTACGTAAAAGTATCTACTTTCTCTATATTCTCCGTTTACGCTAATTGTACATACATATCCTTGATATGATTTCACAGAAACTTCACATTCCTTTTCTTCTGAAAGAACTTCATCTCCACGATCCTCATCCGTTGCTTCATACCATTCATAGCTTATATCTGATTCATTTATTGTTTCTGGAAGATTTGTAATTTCTACTCCAAAAATAACTTTAGTATCTCTATCTACTATTGCTGAGTTTTTTTCTTCCTTCCTGCCATTTATAATAATATACTGCGATAAAGCTAAACCATCATCAGGTTTTTCTTCCTCTTTAGCTTTAAGAACAAATTCTTCCTCCGTCTCATAGCCATCACATGTAATAATACACATATATCTACCTTCAGAAGTAATTGGCTCTGTAATATAAGTATTTTCTGTTTTTCCTGTTGATACATAGCAATACTCATCTGTATCATATTTTTGCCAGTCATATGTAATATCTTCTGATTCAGACTTTACATCAACGGATAATTCTGCTGTTTGTCCGTTTCCAATTTCATATTCACAACCAGCATTATTATATTTTCCATTAATATAAGATAAAATACTTATATTCATCTTACGACCTAGTGAAAAGTCAACTGTTACTCTAGATCCTTCATCATTAGTAATTTCAACATAATATGTATCATTTTTTGCTTTTGTTTTTGTAACAGAAATTTCAGAATTAGTTCCTAACATTTCTTTCTCATCTCTATTTTTATATCGATACCATTTATAAGTATATGTAGCATTCTCATATGTACTGATTGTTTTTACACTTAATCTGCATTTTTTGCCCTCTTTTACCTCAACTCCCCATCCATCATATTCTTTATCGTTAATATACTTCTTTGTATTTTTAATTGTGTTTTCCAATCCCAAATAGAAATAGCACTGTGTATTATTCACTGTATCATTTACAGAACAATAATAATTTTCATATTCTTTATCTGATTTTTCTACTGTGTAAGTCGCTTCCGTCGCTCCCTCTATCGCTTCATATGATGAAAGATCATACCATTGATATGTAATCTTGTCATTTCCTGCCTTACTCGTAGCATCCACCCTTAACGTAACAGACGTTCCCTTCTTAGCAGTGATTTGTGAACTTTCTTTTTCATCAGCATCCTGCTTTTTAACATATTGCTTTATTGTTAAGGTTTTTATTGCTGGAACAGTAAAATAAGCAGTATTACTATTTTCTTCATCGCTTATCCTACAACAATAACTCTCACTCCTTAAATCTTCTTTCTTAACTGTTAATGTAGAATTTGTTTCACCATCTATAGGATTATAATTTCCCCAGTCTCCTTCCCATTCTATATTATTATTTTTTTCCCAGCGATACCACTGATAAGTTATCTTCCCTACCGAACTTTCAGCCTGTACACCAAGAGTAATCTCATCATTTTCTGAAAGTTCCGGTAAATCTTCTTCATCATACTCCTTACCTTTTATAATATAAGAAGTATTATTAATAGTAACTGTATTTTTTAAGTTTAAATAAAAATGATATTCCTTACTATTAACACCATCACTTATTACACAATAATATTCTTCGTTCGTTGGTTGTTTTTCTACTGTAATTTCCGTTTTGTTGTCCTTGTCAGAAAGCTGTTTTGTGCTTTCATAAGGATTATAATAATACCATGTATATGTCAGATCAGATTCTTCAGTGGTCTCCGCATCAATTCTAAGTTTGATAGAAGCATTTTTCTCAGCTTCTATAGTATTATTCTCCTCATACTCATCATTAATATATCCTGTTACTGTTAATGTCTTTACCGAAGGAATGTGAAACCATTTTATATCTGACTTTCCTTCCTCATCTATTACCTTGCAATAATAAATTTCAGTAATTTTTTTAGTTTTAGAGACAGTTAAGGTATTCTGTGTTTCGTTCTTTAGTAACTCATCTTTATTGTCTTCCGCCTGATAATACCATTCATAACGAATATCACCTACTCCACCTGTTGCTGATACCTTAAATGTAACTTCATCATCTACTGAAAGATCTGGTATATCATACTCATTATCATATTCAATACCATTAACAACATATGATGTATTAACACATATTGCCTCATCGCTCTCTTCAGCCTGTACAACTACTCCCCCTCTTAAAAATATTGCTGTCATAACAGCCATCGCCATAACAAGCCACAGGCTTGCCCAACGGCGACAATTAGTGTTTTGTTTGATTTTTTCCATAAAACACCTTCCCCCTTTCAATTTTTAATTATATTATATCATATAAGGTGTTTTTTTCTACAAAATAATATAAATTTTAAATATTTTTTGACTATTCACTTTATATTTTGTATTTACTTATCACAATACTCTTGTTTTTTGACCAATCTGTAGAATGAGATAGACAGCCGCTGGAACAAAATCTAACTTATAACCATTCTTTTTTCTTTAGAAGACTGAATACAATTCAGAAGAAAGTATCTTTCTGCTGAATTGCATTGAGGTTTCTAAGGAAAAGAGATTGTCCAGAAGTATACAATTTCTATTCAAATGAAAAACTCCAGAAGAAATGCGTCAATCCTTTAGACTTTAATTTCCCGGAAAGTCATGTCCTTCTGGTACATTCCACATTGCCCAACTGTAGATTTAGATAGCCAGAAAAAAGAAAAAATGATATATCCCAGATGCGGCTTCGGAGCGTGTTTAAGATGCGAATGAGCATCTTAAATACAGCGACTACAGAGCAAATGGGATATATCATTTTTTCTTTTTTCGTCTACATTAAATCTACAAATCAGGATTTAGAATAATCCTGTAATCTTTCCATTATCATCTACATCAATGCCAAATGCTGCTGGTTTCTTTGGTAATCCCGGCATTGTCATGATTGCTCCGGTAAGGATTACAACAAAACCTGCTCCGGCATTTACGAAAGCATCACGTACATGAATGTTGAAACCTTCCGGACGTCCTAATTTTGTCTGATCATCAGAAAGAGAATACTGTGTTTTTGCCATACATACTGGCAGATCACCGAATCCTAAATCTGTAAGTTTCGCAAGCATTTTTTCTGCTGCTGGCTCATATGTCACTCCATCTGCACCGTAAATCTCTTTTGCGATGGTTTCTACTTTTTCTTTTAAAGGTGCATTATCTGGATAAAGTACTTTGAAATTACTTTCTTTTTCTTCTAATGTTTTCAATACTTTCTTAGCGAGTTCAATTCCACCTTCGCCACCTTTTGCCCATACTTCAGACAGAGCGAATTCACATCCTCTTTCTTCACAGAACTGACGGATAAAGTCGTGTTCTGCTTCTGTATCTGTAACAAATGCATTTAAGGTTACAACGATAGGCACACCAAATTTCTGAAGATTTTCGATATGTTTTTCAAGATTACAGATACCTTTTTTCAACGCATCCATATTTTCTTCTGCAAGATCTGTTTTTGGAACACCACCATTATATTTTAAAGCACGAACTGTTGCTACTAATACAACTGCATCTGGCTTTAAGCCTGCCATACGACACTTAATATCCATGAACTTCTCTGCACCAAGATCTGCACCGAATCCAGCCTCTGTAATAGCGATATCAGAAAGCTTTAACGCCATTTTTGTAGCTCGTACACTGTTACATCCATGTGCAATATTAGCAAATGGTCCTCCATGAACGATTGCACCTGTATGCTCTAATGTCTGTACCATATTTGGTTTAATCGCATCTTTTAATAATGCTGCCATAGAACCAACCGCATTAAGCTGTCCTGCCGTTACAGGATTACCATCTACGTCATATGCTACAATAATCTTTGATAAACGTTCTTTTAAGTCTTTAATATCTTCTGCGAGACAGAGAATCGCCATAATTTCTGTTGCTACTGTAATGACGAAATGATCTTCTCTTACATAACCGTCTACTTTTCTTCCAAGACCAATGACAATATTACGAAGAGAACGGTCATTCATATCCATACAACGTTTCCAGATTACCTGTCTTGTATCGATACGAAGCTCATTTCCCTGCTGAATATGATTATCCAGAAGTGCCGCTAATAAGTTATTTGCAGATGTGATTGCATGGAAATCACCTGTAAAATGAAGATTTAAATCTTCCATAGGAACTACCTGGGAATATCCGCCTCCGGCAGCTCCGCCTTTTATTCCGAAACATGGTCCAAGAGAAGGCTCACGAAGTGCAAGAACAGACTTCTTTCCTAACTTCTCTAATGCCTGTGCAAGACCGATACTTGTTGTTGTCTTTCCCTCTCCGGCAGGAGTTGGATTGATCGCTGTCATTAATACAAGTTTACCATCTGGTTTCTCATCAAGACTGTTCATAAACGCATCAGAAAACTTAGCCTTATACTTTCCGTATAATTCTAAATCATCTTCTGTAATCCCATAATTTGCTGCTACATCTTTAATTGGAAGCATTGTTGCTTCCTGTGCAATCTGAATATCTGTTTTCATATCCTTCTTCCTTTCATTTAACGCATATAAATACTTTACACACTTTCTCTTCTGCTTTATACCCTTGCCCTATTTACTATGTCTTTAATTCAAGTCGAGTCGCCTGAAGGAGGTGTGAATCTTCTCGACTGAGATAAATTGTTGGGGTAAAAACAAAAAGGGCAACTTCAAAAGAAGCTGCCCAGACGGTCGGCTAATAACAAGATGTCTCCATCCCTCCGGCTACACTGTGTCTCTTCACATATCCGTCAGTAACCAGAATTTCTGCGTTGGCAGATTTATTTTATGTTTATATCTTTACATACTTATTGAGAAAAGTCAATGTTAAAAATCATAATTTTTAATGTAAATCTTGTAATATATTCTGTTCTATTTTCTTCTTATAATATATAATGATGTTAGGTTCAAAAGCATTTTGTCCCTAACTTGATGCCACCTATTGTAAAGTCAAACTCAAGAAAGGAATCACACTATGGAAAAAATCAAAACATCCAAACAACGCATTCTTGTTGCCACATTAACCCTATGTATGCTCTTTACATTATTTGCACCCGCAGCTAATGTAAATGCCGCATCGAAACGAACAAAGGCACTAACTGCCTATCAGAAAAAACTTACCAGCCTTGACTCCCGATACAATAAATTTGCCTTAATTTATCTCAACAAAGATTCTATACCGGAACTTCTTATCACACCAAAAGAGACTGTACATATTGCTACCAGTGATGTCTATGTCTATACTGGTGGCAAACTGAAAAAATTAAAATATGCCGGAAGTGATTTTGGAAGACTTGTTTATTCTCGAAAAAAATCTGTCGTATGTAATTCTGGATGGATTAACGGCTATGGAGCTGTCGCAACATTTTATCGCTTTAAGAAAAATGGTAAAAAAACAAAGCTAAAAAAATTTGAAGAAATTGCAAACCCAACAGCTCTTTTCAAAATTAATGGAAAAAAAGTATCAAAGCAAAAATACAATGCAGAAATGAAGAAAATAGAGAAAAAGTATCCTTTAAAACAGATCTGGTCATTTGATACCTTTGAACTTACTACAGATAACATTACTAACCTTGTTAAAAATTATAAATCTTTCATCATAACAGGGAAGAAGTTCTAATTTGTAGATTTCGTATAGACGAAAAGCAGAAATTTGATATAGAAGAAAATGTGAAGATAGTCGCTTCGTAGAAAATGCCTGCCCGGCATTTTTACTAGCTCCGACATCACATTTTCTTCTATATCAAATTTTTGCTTTTCTGTTCTTTGGCTCCAGATGGAAATTAGTATTTAAATCTTGAATGGGAATAAGGGGATTGCCCAGAAGGCTATGTTTTTCATTAGAATGAATATATCCAAAAGAGGATACTTTCTTACTCGATTATATAAAAATTACATTTACTTATTCCTACCTCATGGAGAATTTTTCTCTGATTAACTCTCATAATCTTCTGGAGAAGCCCCTTCTCTTCCAAACACAAATCACTAATTTATTCTTTTTTCCAAAACTATCCAGCCGCTGAAACAAAATTTCCTGCTGAATTGTAAGAAAACTATGGTAAAGAAAAAAGAATGGTTATAAGTATTGCATTTTGTGACTTTGCGCTATGGAATTCTGACCATAGGAACTTGGGACTCGTTTTTCCCAAGTTCCTGTTTTTCTGGGCAGAATGAAATGTTTAGCGCAACGGAACAAAATCTAACTTATAACCATTCTTTTTTCTCTAGAAAACTCCATACAATTCAGCTCAATATCTTCTACTAAAGTGGCGTCTGTGTCCCCGTAATTATTATTTAGATAATTTCTCAATTGCAGCTTTCATTCTGCTTACTGTTTCTTCTTTTCCGATAATTTCCATAATTTCGGTTGCTCCACCTGGAGTCATACGCTTTCCGGAAACAGCGGTACGCACTGGCCACATAACAAAGCCTGGCTTGTAACCATTTTCATCTGCAAATCCACGAAGCATCTGATATAATGCATCATTTGTAAAGTCTTCCTGTGCTTCGATTACTGGAAGTAATTCCTGTAATACTGGTAAAGACTTTTCTGCATTTGTTTTATTTTTCTTGTTCGTGTACATATCTACATCGTATTCTGGAACTTCTTCAAAGAAGTCGATCATCTCTCTGATTTCAGGGAATACTTCAATTCTTGTTTTAACAAGTGCTGCAATCTTCTTTAAATCCATATCTTTCTTGATGACTTCCTTGATGTAAGGTTCTGCCATTTCGTAGAAAGTATCAAAGTCCATTGCTTTTAAATATTCTCCGTTCATCCATTTAAGCTTAACCATATCAAATACGGCCGGGGACTTACTGATGTGTTTATAGTCAAATGCTTCTACTAACTCTTCCAAAGAGAAGATTTCTCTGTTGTCCGGTGAACTCCATCCAAGAAGGGCTACAAAGTTTACGACTGCTTCCGGAACAAATCCCTGCTCGATTAAATCTTCATAAGAAGAATGTCCTGAACGCTTAGAAAGCTTCTGATGTTCTTCATTTGTAATTAACGGACAATGGATATACTTTGGTTCTTCCCATCCAAATGCCTTGTAAAGATGTGTGTATTTTGGTGCAGAAGAAAGGTATTCATTTCCTCTTACAACATGTGTGATCTGCATCAGATGATCATCTACTACATTGGCAAAGTTATATGTTGGATATCCGTCAGATTTGATAAGGATCATATCGTCAAGCTCTTCATTCGGCTGTGTGATATCTCCGTAAATCTCATCATGGAATGTAGTCTCACCCTCATTCGGCATATTCGCACGAATGACAAATGGCTTACCTGCTGCCAGATTAGCTTCCACTTCTTCTTTAGAAAGATGCAGGCAGTGTTTATCGTATACGCTGATTTCCTTTCCACCTACGTTCTGTTTTAAAGAATCTAATCTTTCCTGATCACAGAAACAGTAATATGCCTCGCCTTTTTCGATAAGTTTCTTTGCATAATCCATATAAAGACCGGATGCCACTCGTTCACTCTGAACATAAGGGCCAAATCCGCCATCTTTATCCGGACCTTCGTCATGCTTTAAACCTGTTGCCTCTAAAGTACGGTAAATAATACCCAGTGCTTCCTCACAATAACGTCCCTGGTCTGTATCTTCTATTCTTAAAACGAAATCTCCACCTTCATGCTTTGCGATCAAATACGTATATAAAGCAGTACGAAGATTTCCGACATGCATTCTTCCTGTAGGACTTGGTGCAAATCTTGTTCTAATCTTTGACATCTCTAATTCCTCTCTTTCCCAATCTATACAATGTAACTTTAAAATGTAACTTTAAACAGTTACAAATCAACTCGTATTATCATATCATCTTTTCACGTAAAAATCTATAAAATACTCTATCTGAAATAAATTGCAGAATATACTTTATTATGTTAAGCTAAAAATCAGCACAAGCAGAATTTAAAATAACATCATTAATAAAAAATGAAAAACAATCTAAATTTTTTTAATTTAACACGAAAGAAGGTATTTTTATGTTGTCCCTGTTAAATATTGACTACAGCTCCCTGATGGGCACTCTTCCATTGAATTCCGGAAGCAGCGACAGCCTGAACAGTTTTATTAATAATGGTTTTCTCGGACTCATAACCGAAGCCGATACCACCTATAAGATTGTTGGCTCTGTAATTGCTCTTGTCTTTGCTCTTCTTGGATGTTTCTTTGGTTATAAACTGTCCAAAGTTTTTATGAGTATTACCGGTTTCATCATCGGACTCTTTATCGGTCAGACAGCTGCCTCCCAGCTTCTTCATGTCGAAGGTTTTGCATCCGTTCTCTGCATTATTCTTGGCGGTGCGGTCATTGCAGCTCTTGCCCTGTGGATTTACCGGATAGGAATTTTCATCCTGTGTTTTACCTTTGCATTTAGTGCTGCAGGTACATTATTTTCATTTGAAGGAGATATCCAGTTCTTTATTAACATAATTGCCGGTCTTATTGTTGGCGTACTTGCTGTAAAATATATGCGTCCGGTTATTATCCTTACTTCCGCAATCGTATGCGGTTCTTCCGCTGCCGGGCTTCTTCCTGGTGTTGCAGAATATATGGGAATAACAAAGCTTTCTTCCATGAACTCAAGCGCAACGTTAACACTTGCGCTCTGCATTTTAGGAATAGCGGTACAGTTTCTCACAACAAAGGACCCTGTACCAAAAAAAGTTTCCAGACATAAACATGGGTAAATTTAATTTGTAAATTTGATACAGCACTTGTACTGCTGAAAAAACGCACTTATCTGAGCCTTCTGTCTGGATACTCCAGTTCATTCTCAGTTGTGTCCCATACCCGCTGGTGATCCGTTCCAGATCTTCCCTTCTTTTTTCTTTTGCTTTGCCACAGACAGGGAAAACAAAAACAGCTTTTGGCATCGGGCGTGGCGAATGGCGTTTCCATAAACGTTCGAAAGTTGAGTATCAAAACGCAAGTCGTCTGCGATTATATCATAGGCCCCACGCTTGTTCGTAAAAATATGGCAGCGATTCCATGCAATGCATAAATCCCTGCCATAGGGTAGGGCTGTTTTTGATGCGACAGCCCCTTCTTAAATCCTCTTCTACTATCTTAATGTGCTCTACTGTTCTTCCCATAGAACAACTTCACCTGTTTCAAGACTCTTTTTTACATCTATTATTCGCTGATTAGAAGAACCACGAAATCTGAGTGTAATATCCTTCTTCGCTTCTACAAATGGTCCGTCCACAAGGTAGTCAATCTGTTCTAACATCTTTTTTGTATACTTCCACTTTGGAATCATTCTATTTAAAATATCCTTTTCAAAAACATATCCTGTAAAGCACCAGATTGTCTTTTCCGGAAAACGTTCTTTTACTTTTTCAAGAAATGGAAGGAGGGCTTCCTGATTCATATATTCCATAGGCTCACCGCCTAATACTGTAAGACCTGATATATACGAAGGCTCTAATAATTTTAAAATCTGCTCTTCTGTTTCTGCTGTAAAAGGCTGTCCAAATTCAAAACTCCATGTTTCCTCGTTAAAACATCCTTTACAATGATGCGTACATCCGCTTACAAAAAGGGACACTCTGACACCGGGTCCATTCGCAATATCACACTTCTTGATCTCACCATAATACATAATATATCACCTCTTCCAAAAAATTAAACAGAGTGTCTGTTCTAAAATGTGTTTAGTTAATAGTTATATTTTACAATATCCACACTCTATTTACAATCCGTTATTTTATATATTTTAGGGCGAAAATGGATAGATAATCAACATCTCTTCTCATCTTCTCTCTGTCAAAAATAAAGAAATGGAAAAAGCGCCCTCTTTGATATGGGCGCTCTTTCGGTTTTGTCTACAAATGCATTACTCTTTCTTTAATTTCCTGTGTTCTTCCCTGATTCCAGAACTGTGTTCCGATATATCCACAGGTTCTTCTTGCTACATTCATCTTTGCCTGATCCTGGTTACCGCAGTTTGGACACTCCCAGATCAGCTTGCCATGTTCATCGCTTATGATCTGTATTTCTCCCTCATAACCGCAGCACTGGCAGTAATCACTCTTTGTATTAAGCTCTGCATACATAATGTTGTCATAAATATGTTTCATAACTGCTAATACCGCATCAATGTTATTTTGCATATTTGGAACTTCTACATAACTGATCGCTCCTCCTGGAGAAAGTTCCTGGAACTGTGCTTCAAAGCTTAATTTATCAAATGCATCGATTTCCTCTGTTACATGAATATGATAACTGTTTGTAATATAATTCTTATCGGTTACTCCCGGAATAATACCAAAACGTTCCTGAAGGCATCTGGAAAACTTATACGTTGTGGATTCAAGTGGCGTTCCGTAAAGACTGAAATCAATATGACTCTCTTCTCTCCACTTCGCACAGGCTTCGTTCATATGTTTCATTACTTCAAGTGCAAATGGCTTTGCTTCCGGATCTGTATGACTCTTTCCTGTCATATATCTTGTACATTCGCAAAGTCCTGCGTAGCCAAGAGAAATGGTAGAATATCCATTATACAGGAGTTTATCAATTGTCTCACCTTTTTTAAGTCGTGCTAATGCACCATTCTGCCAGAGAATCGGAGCTACGTCAGATGGTGTTCCTTTTAAACGGTTATGGCGATACATAAGTGCCTCATGACATAATTCAAGGCGCTCATCAAATATCTCCCAGAACTTCTCCATATCCTTACCGGAAGAACAAGCTACATCTACTAAGTTGATGGTTACTACGCCCTGATTAAATCTTCCGTAAAACTTCGGTTTATCATTCTCATCATGATATACAGTTAAGAAAGAACGGCAGCCCATACATGGGTAACAGTTTCCATCTTTTAATTTCTTCATGATTTTCTCTGAAATGTAATCCGGAACCATACGTTTTGCTGTACACTGGGCAGCCAACTTTGTAAGATACCAGTATTTACTTCCTTCATGAATGTTATCTTCCTCAAGAACGTAAATTAACTTAGGGAATGCCGGTGTGATATATACACCTTTTTCATTCTTAACACCAAGAATACGCTGGTTGAGCATCTCTTCGATGATCATAGCAAGGTCATCTCTTGCCGGACCTTCTTCTACCTCATCCAGATACATAAATACCGTAACAAATGGAGCCTGTCCGTTTGTTGTCATTAAAGTGATTACCTGATACTGAATAACCTGAACACCCTGTTTTACTTCTTTTCTTACACGCATTTCTGCGATTTCATTTATCTTCTGCTCATTCATTTCCAGACCTTCTGCTTCAAATTCAGCGCGAACATCTCGACGATATTTTTCACGACTGATCTGTACAAAAGGAACTAGATGGGAAAGCGTAATACTCTGTCCACCATACTGAGAACTTGCAATCTGGGCAACTGCCTGTGTTGCAATATTACATGCTGTAGAAAAACTCTTTGGCTTCTCGATCATAACGTCACTGATCACTGTTCCGTTTTGAAGCATATCTTCCAGATTCACCAGACAGCAGTTATGCATGTGCTGTGCAAAATAATCAGAATCATGGAAATGAATCACTCCACTCTCATGTGCCTCAACGATTTCTGGCGGAAGAAGGAAACGTCTTGTGATATCCTTACTTACCTCACCTGCCATGTAATCTCTCTGTACGCTGTTCACTGTTGGATTCTTATTGGAATTCTCCTGAATCACTTCTTCGTTATTGCACTCTAACAGACTTAATATCTGTTTATCTGTAGAGTTAGACTTTCTAACCAACGCTCTTTTATAACGGTAAGTAATATAATTACTTGCCAGACGGAATGCCTTCTGGTTCATGATCTGATTCTCGACTAAATCCTGAATCTCCTCTACATTAAGGGCACGATTCATTCCGTCACAGATAGTTTCTACATTCTCTGCAATCTTCTCTACCTGTTCGTCACTTACTTTTTCTGCTTCTACGACGCTGTTATTTGCACGCTTAACCGCTGCAATGATCTTACTTCGATCAAATTCAACTTCCATTCCACTTCTTTTAATGATCTTCATACCAACACTCCAATTATAAATTTTTAAAAATTACGCATTGCCATTGTAACACATAATTTTGTATGATGCAATGATACTTTATACAATATCTTGTGTTTTAGTCGCATAAAAATCTCACAGCAACACAAAATATTATCTTGCTGTGAGATTTGCCAATACCCATTATATGATTTTTCTCTGCAAATATCAATATGCTCTATGAATAATCTTCTATTAATATCTGCCTTCTTTTTTCATCAAATTAACAACAGCATTATATAATGCTTTTCCATACACACTTGTATTTGCCTTCATTCTTGCCGCTTCCGTTTTGTTACTGATAAATCCATATTCAATCAGACATGCCGGCATCTTGGTATGTCTTAGTACGTAAAGATTTGGACGATCTACTAAACCTCTATCTTTAAATCCTGTTACATCAACTGCTGCATCCTGCATCGCTGTAGCCAGTTCTTTCGATGTTAAGCCATTCTTCGCTGTTGCAGAATTTCTTCCCTTGCTCCACAACGTTTCTGTTCCACGTGCAGAAGAAGCACTTGCAGAATTGATATGAACACAGAGGAACATATCTGCATCTCTATTATTAGCAAGGTTCGCTCTCTGAGATAAACTTGGGTATGTATCTGCTGTTCTCGTATAAGAAACCTGGAATCTGCTGTCATTATCAAAAGATCTTTTTGCTGCAAGAACGATTGCCAGTGTCAGATTCTTCTCTGCCATTCCATTCCCGGAAGCTCCTGAGTCAGAACCACCATGTCCGGCATCGATAACAATCTTAATCTTTTCTTTACTATCTGTTGTCTCCGTTCTTCTATCTTCTGTCGTCGGAGCTGTTGTATTAGAAGCACTACTCTTTGTTGTACCTGAAATACGAATCTTTCCACCAGATAACTTATAATTAATTCCTAATCGTGTACATACACTCTTTAATGGAACAATCCATCTTCTTCTGCCGGTAGAAGTATACGTTCCATGAACAACCGGCGCTCCCATCTGACTTTTCACACCATTCGTCACAGCCTTTCTGCTGTCTGCCTTTAGAACAACTGTATTCGGACCATAGGACAGTGTCATTTTATTTCCCTTAGTGGTTACCTTAACTTTTAAACCACTGTTTTTAAATATCGCTGCAACCGGTCCCATATAGGAGCCTGACTTTTTAAAAATAGGATTCTTCGTTAACTTAATCTTCTTTCCATTCACATAACAGTAATTCATCCGACCGGAATAAGAGCTCGTTACTCCTTTTACTGTTCTTACGCGAACTCTTGCAGCCGCATCTGTGCTGATTGGTGTAATCAGACATACACATAACAATAATACCGCGAATATACTAACAATTCGCTTCCCTTTCATTATTCTCGCCTTCCTCTCTTTACAATTTGTGAGTTTACCATCCTTAAATATCAAAACAGTATCCAACCCCATAAACTGTCTTAATATAAGGATATTCCTTAGTTAACTTTGCTCGTAGTTTCTTTACCAGCGTGTCTACGCTTCGGTACCCGCCAATATAATCAAATCCCCATACAGAATCAAGAATCTTATCTCTGGATAAAATCATACCTTTATGCTTTATAAAATACTCCAGTAAATCAAACTCCTTCGCTGTTACCTTTAACGGTCTGTCCGCAAGATAAATCTTTCTTCCTTCATAATCAATAGATAAGGCACCTACAGCTTCTACTGCATTCCGCTTCTCCACTGTCCTTCGTATGATTGCCTCTACATGCGCCTCTATCAACGGTAACGGTGCCGGCTTTACCATATAATCATCTATCTTCTTAGAATAGGCATATAACTGACTGTCCAGCTTATCATCCTGTGACAACATTAAAATAGCCATGTCAGAATACATTCTTATCTTCTCAACAGTCTCATATTCTCGCCGTTTTGGTATATCTACATCAAAAATCAGCAGATCCGGTTTGTTCTTTCCCCTGGAAAGAATCTCTCCTGCTTCATCATATTCTGTGCACCAGATTACATTATACCCGCTATCTTCGAAATAAGCTGTCATCTCTTTACATTCTGCTTCTTTCTTGCTTAAAATCAGTAATCTGCCTGTAAGCATTCGACATCTTCCTTTCATTCTTAGTTGTTAAAATTATATTACAAGACTGTGACTCAAAAATGACTTATTTAAAATCATTGTAACATAATCAACATCGTAGAACAACCCTTGGTACCATTTTATATAATTCCCCCATAAAATTCAATATCCGGTTTAAAAAAACCGGATATTTTTAAAATACTGTCTATTAAATTGTAGCAATTATAAATAATTATGTAATTAACACCGAAATCTATTTACAACATCATAGTAAATCTGCAATTTCATAAATTAAGCTTTCTGACTTTTCCCAGCCAAGACAAGGATCTGTAATCGACTTACCATAACAACCTCCACCAATCGGCTGATTACCATCTTCAATGTAACTTTCGATCATCAGACCTTTTACAAGTCCTTTGATATCTTTAGAAAGTCTGCAGCTATGCAAAACTTCCTTTGCAATACGAATCTGTTCAAGATAATGCTTACCGGAATTCGCATGGTTTGTATCAATAATCACACCTGGATTTTTCAATTCATGTTCCTGATATAATTCAAAAAGTTCATTTAAATCTTCATAATGATAGTTCGAGTATGTTTTACCATGCTTATCTACATATCCTCTTAATAAAGCATGTGCATAAGGATTACCAAGAGACTGTACTTCCCATCCACGATACAAGAATACATGCTGCCCCTGCGCTGCTGTAATAGAATTCATCATAACAGATAAATCTCCACCTGTCGGATTCTTCATTCCTACAGGAATTCCTACGCCGCTTGCTGTCAAACGATGCTGCTGATCCTCTACAGAACGTGCTCCGATTGCAACGTAGGATAACAGATCAGAAACATAACGATGGTTTTCCGGATACAACATTTCATCCGCACAGGTAAGTCCACTTTCAAGAATTGCTTTCTGATGTAATTCACGAACAGCAATAATTCCCTGCAGCATATCCGGCTTCTTCTCCGGATCCGGCTGATGAACAAGCCCCTTATATCCCCCACCGGTTGTACGAGGCTTATTCGTATATATTCTTGGGATGATCATAATCTTGTCTTTTACTTTCTCCTGCACCTTTGACAATCTTGTTACATAATCAAGAACGGCATCCTCTCTGTCAGCAGAACATGGTCCTATAATTAATAATAACTTATCTGACTTACCCTCAAAAATTCTTCGAATCTCAGGATCTCTCTCCTGCTTAATCTTTACAATTCTCTCATCAGCAGGAAACTGCTCCTTTAAATCCTTTGGCACCGGCAGTTTCCTGAAAAATTTCATATCCATATCCATAATCGTCTGTACTCCTTTATACACTTTCATTTTTGTAAAAATAATTGCTTATTATTAAATCTTCCTTATCCTACCATAAATTTTTCATTTATTCAACACTTTTTAGTTTTAAAGCGAAGAAAAATATTTTTTTTACTTTTTTCCATGTATGCCTTATAATTATGAAAAAGATACGAATATGTACTCTGGAATTTTATTACACTTCTTTTTATGAAAAATTCAATCACAAAAAGATTCCAAAAGTACATGAAAATCAGGAGGGATTTATTGTGGATTCTATAACTAATACATTAACAAAAGCTTACTCTATTATAGAAGAAGGAGGGCAGCCCTTAGCACCCGAAACTATTTGTATACAATGTATGTTTCTTTCACCTGCTCACATTTCCGCTTTTCACAATGATGAACTCTACCTTGAATATATTCACAATTTAGTCCGGGAAAGATTCAATGTTTCTTTTCCAGAAGAAAAAGCTTATTTTGATCAATATTTTGCAGACTGTATACAATTAAAAGAACAACTGGAATTACACAAAAACTTCAATAAGGATACCTGGATTACTTATACATCCTCTCTTCTTGAAGCATTAAAAACGCCTTATTACTCTGCATATTCCATGACTTTATTAACACTTGAATCCTGTTTCATGAATACGCAACTTTTTGAAAAAGTACAAAAAGCATTTTATTCTGTGCTAATAAAGTCCTCTGAAAAAAAACAGCTTATTATAAAAAAAATTATTGAACATGCGCCGAATTATAAAAAGTATTCCTTTATTACAGAAGATCTTCTGGCTGAAATACTAATAAATACCCTTGCTCTCTTTGGTGATGAAAAAGAATATTGGCTCGATTCTGTTGCTTCTTTATTAGAAATAAAATTAGAAACAAACTCTCCAAATACACACAAGGATACTCTTTCCCTGCTTGCTGCATTTTTTGCCCGGGAACAACAATTTTTAGAGGCAGTATCTCCAGCAGATCTTTCCTCTTTTTCTTCCTATCTTGCTGCAAGAACTATATGGTTTACTGCCCATAAAAATGTTGTAAAAGATTCTATAGACACTGCCACTGCTGGTATATCTTCTTCAATAGATATCGACAACTCTTATGTTGACAGCGAATTTTTAAATACCTACGCCTATAATATGACCACTAGAATCTATCACACCAATCCGGCAATTGGACGCGAACAGGAGATTGCTGATCTGGAATTAATTTTGATTTCACCAAAGAAGTCCCCTCTTCTGATTGGAGACGCTGGTGTTGGTAAAACATCCGTTGTGGAAGGTTTAGCCTACCGTCTTCAAAAAGGAAATGTGCCGGACCTTCTTAAAAATAAAAAGATTTTTAAATTAACAACAACCTCTCTTTTAAGCGGAACAAAATATGTAGGTGAAATGGAAGACCGTATCAAAAAACTTGCCGGAGAACTTGCATCACATCCGGATGTCCTTTTATTTATAGATGAGATTCATACGATTGTCGGCGCCGGTTCTACCGAAAGCTCCAACAACGATATTTCCAATATGTTAAAACCTTATATTGACCGCGGTGATATTAAAATAATCGGAGCTACAACAAAAGAAGAATACCGTCAGTTCCTTCTTCCGGATAAAGCACTCTCCCGCCGTTTTTATCCGATCACAATAGACGAACCTGATGAAAAACTGACACTTTCCATTCTTTACGGAAGTATTCCTGCCATTGAATATGAAACAAAAGTACACAATGCCTTTTCTTCCGACACAACAGAAAAGATACTACACACCCTGATTGCTATATCCTCTCCAGAAAATCAACCGGAAGATCAGTCCACAAAGCGGCCTGAACTCCCACTGACACTTTTAGAAATGGCATTCTCTTACGCAGCCCTTAATGAACGGACAACCTTATCCAAACAAGATATTATTCAGGCGATCCGCCATAGTAATCGTCTGCGTAAAGAAATACGAACAGACACAAACCTTCTAACCGATCTGTAATTCTATCTGCTTTACAAAAAATAAAAAAGTATTCTATAATAACATAAAAAGTTTAGACATGTGAATTTAGCTGCTACTATAGAATACTTTTTAATTTTTATAAATTTACACAATCAGAAATTATTTACCAATGCACAACTACCGGATAGGTAGATTCGATGTTATTATAGATTTTCTGAACAGCACTTCTTGGTGTATTTACACAGCCATGGGAACCATCATAAGTGAAAATTCCTCCACCGTAACTTCCACGCCATGAAGAATCATGAATTCCTACGCCAATCTGAATGAATGGAAGCCAGTAGTCTACGTGAGAGGCATATCCCTGACCGGTTAACGTATAATCTGTTGTTTTATAAAGGATGTAGTAAACACCGGTTGGTGTTCCATGTCCTTTACTGATATCTCCGGTTACAACATCTGTAGAAACTAACGTTTTCCCGTTCTTATAAAACCACATATGCTGTTCACCTAAACTTACTTCTACATAAGTATTACCAATATCAAACTTCTTACGACTTTTTGCGCGATGAGCATATTCCGGCTTTCTCTTAACAGACTTTCCCTGTTTAATGACTTTGATCAGATTGGCAGTTTCTGCTTCCTGATCAATCTTCCAGCCATAGGTACCACCGCTGACTTCTACGTCATTCCCGCATATTGATTTAAAATGTCTTTTTACTCCAACCGTATCATACTTCTTTGCAAGATTTTTAATATACTTTGCAACCATCTCGCTATGAACCTTAACTTCATGCTTATCCGTTTCATATAACCATTTACTAAGTTTCTTTGCATTCACCTCTTCTGTACGGTCATCAAAATCGTATGTAATCGTTTCCTGAACATATTGATTCAATGTTTTATTCGCTACTATAACTTCTGCTGTGTCTTTTTTATACACAGGATTCTTATAACAATCTTTTTTCTCTATATCGATACTACGCTCCATATTTAAGATTGCTTCTTTTAATATTGGCTTAAACTGCTTTCTTTTTACTGTATTTCCGTAAACTTCAGGTACAATACTGTAGCTGTTCGATGCCGCATCATATGTAGAATATGCATCTACCGGAGCAATTACCATATCTTTATTAAATGCATTTAAATTCTTATATGTATCATTAAACGCATCATTATCTACCGTTAAAGTAATCGCATCTTTATAATTCTGAGACTGGAATAATGCTGTGATCCACGCATATCCCTTCTGTCCTGCCTTAATATTTTCCAGCTTTCCATCATCTTTAAATGCAAGCTTCACTTGAGAGGATGAAATACTTTCCTTCTTTTTATCTCTTTCCTTAATCGTAATCTTATATGACTTAACATCTTTCTTAATCAGTTCCTTCGCTTTAGAAACACTACGGAATGCACAGGAATATCCATTCACCTTTGTTCCTATAAAATAATGATACTGAAAAAAGATTGACGCAGCAACATACAAAGCAATGATAATCAACACCGCCAGACCAGCTTTTTTCTTCTTGTCCATTTTTCTTCCTCCTCTTTAAACTTTTAATATATACAAAACCTTTATTATATCCTGCAATTTTTTAGTATAGTTCATTTCACTTTATGAAACAAGGGAAAAAAAGGAGAAAATCAAGCTCTTTCCTCTAAAATTTGTATACATTTTGACCCTATATATATTTTGTGTTATACTAATCAGTAATAAAAAGGGAAGCAGGCTCTATTTGGGCTTATGGGGGCAGCATTATGATGAAGACAATCAACAGAATTATGAACTCTTATATTCAGTTTTTTAAAATAAAGAATTTAAATGTCCAGATTGTATTGACAGATGATATGTATACCTGTCAGAAAAAATATGGTTTTAATAAAGAAGACTCTCGAAGTCTTGATGAGGCAGCCGCCCGCAAGAACTGGAAGCATGTTGCTGCCTGTATGAAGTATCCAAAGCATATGGATGAACCATTTACTCTTATATTTAAAGAGCCTTATTTAAGACGTTCTCCACTTTGTGAGGTCTACCGCCTTGTCTTCCACGAATTAACCCATATCTGTGATTACAGAGACTATGCCCGCCTGAATCATCTAACTTCTTACCGACAGTTATTTGATGATCCCGAAACTGTATTATTCCAGCACTGGTCTGAATACCATGCCGAACGAAGAGGATATGCCGCATGGCTGAAACACCGTTATGGTATCCGCGTCAAGTATGATATTAATAATAGTAAGATAGATATTTTACATAAAGAAACCATCAATAATATTCAGTATTACGGCGAACATTACACCAATACGGCTGAATATGGATCCACTCGCCAGATTTATTTTACAATGCACCTTCTGGCCCGTATGAGTATCTGGATGCAGATTCTTCCTTATCAGGTAAGCGATATCTTATCCAAAGACCCATTTGATTATAAAGGCATCGAGTGGATTAAGAAGTTAATGTATCTTTTCCACAAGTATCCAAACATTGATCAGATGAATGATCACTTCATGGAAATCGCCAGAATCATTGCTGAGAACTTCTCACTCTCACGAGAAGAGATCTGGCAAAAAGTAAAGTATTGATTTGGTATAGACGAAAAAAGAAAAAATGATATATCCCATCTGCTCTGTAGTCGCTGTGTTTAAAATGCTCGTCCGCATCTTAAACACGCTCCGAAGACGCATCTGGGATATATCATTTTTTCTTTTTTCTGACTAATCTAAAGTTGGGGGGGAAATGGGAATTTTCCAGAAGGATATGGATTTTCATGGAATTAAATTCTAAAGGACTGACATTCTAATTGTTGTATATACTTGAAATTTAGTTACATTAGACGCATGATAACTTCACTTCTACATGAAATCCTACAACAAGAAATTTTTCTCTTCTGAAGATTCCATCTGGAGCCAACAAACAGAACAGCAAAAATTTATATAAAATAGAATGTGATGTCGGAGTAAATAAAAATGCCGGTCAGGCATTTTCTATGCCGCGACTATCTTCACATTCTATTTTATATAAATTTTTGCTGTTCGTCTGTCTACCCTTAGAAATCAAATTTTTAAATATTCTTTTATCATTTTAAGTTCTTCTGGAAAGAGGCAATATTTCTTATCCCCTGATTTTACTTTTTCACAGCAGGTTTCAAAATCCATCCAGCACACTTCCTGTACTTCTTCTTCCTGTAATTTTAATTCTTCTATATTTATTGGTTCAGAATATAAATAGACATGACTAATCTCATGGTTTTTAAACGGTTTTCCATAAAAAATTTCCTCACATTTTCCTTCATGTAAGCCCATGAAATGAAGCTGTTCCGGCTCTGCTTTTATTCCAAGTTCTTCTTCAAGCTCTCTTAATGCTGAGGTAAGATAATCCTGTCCTGCCGGCAAATGTCCTGCGGAAGAAATGTCATAACATCCTGGAAAGGCATCTTTATTCTCACTTCTCTTCTGTAATAATAAATCATAACTGCCCTTCTCATTTTTTTTCACGATCCATACATGTGAAGTCCCATGCAGGTCTCCATCTGCATGAACGAGAGAACGTTCTTTAATCACTCCCGTAGGATTACCATTCTTATCTCTAATATCTAAATACTCCATCTATATTACTCCCTTCGTAAATATAATTTATTATAACAGATTTCTTTTTAAAATAAAAAAAACGCATCGACGTCATCATTATGACTCGATACGCACCATATAGAATCTGCAAAGCAGTTAAAGGGGAAAATTAAGATTTATATTTAAGGTCTCGTCGCAAGGACTCAACTCGTTTTTCAACGTTTCTTATTATATAATATTTTTCTGTTTTTTCAATTCACAATATTCATAATTTTTTTTCATTTCATACCTTTTTTCTTGGACAATTTCACATTTCAAAAAAGCTCATTATTAAAAATGTCTTTATTTTATGTCTTTTATCCTTTTTCATTGTATTTCTTTTTTGAAAGCTAATGTCAAAAAAATTTCTATTTGTGCCCAAAAATTAGCCGAAGTTCATCTATTATCCTCTATTCAAATAGATTTTCTTTTGTTATAATAAAATAACAGAATTTAAGTTGGGAGGGAAGCAGTATGCAGCATATGACGTTGAATAAGATTTCTATTGAACACATTACACTGGAACATATCGGTTTTGTTCATCATGGATTTGGAGTTGACTTACCTGATTATCTTCTGTAATTTTAGTTTAATTCATTAGAAACAAACGAAACGCAAAAAGTATAATTATTGTAACTGTAAAGATGGTCGCAATAATTATACTTTTTGCATTTCGTCTGTTTTTATTATAGAGTTATATACCCTGTGATTATTACACTTGCAATTGCTCCTGCTATTGTTGCAAACATTGCTCCCGGTAAAGTCCATCTTGTTTTTTTTATGTTGATACTCATATAATATATCGTAATCGTATAAATAACTGTTTCCGTACAACTCATCATAATAGAAACGATCATTCCTGTTTTAGAATCCGGTCCATATTCTTTAAAAATATCAAGTACAAAGCTTACCGCTGCCGATGAAGAAAAAATTCTTACGATAAAAACAGGGATGATTTCTGCCGGAATATGAAGGACTCTTCCTAATGGAGTAATGAAATCAGAAAAGCTGTCTAAAGCTCCTGAAGCTCGAAATATTCCTATCGAAACAAGAAGTGCTATCATCGTTGGCGCGATTTCGATGACTATATGAAACCCTTCCTTTACTCCTTTTAAAAAACTTTCATAGACATCGGTATGATTAAAAAAACCGTATACAATAATATAAAACATCGTAAACGGCACAATAAAATCCGAAAAATAAAGAAGAAACTTCACTGTAATCGTCTCCGTCTCTTCTTGTTTCGTCCATTGTATCTTATAAATTCCATTCCCTTAATAAAAAGAATTCCTGCTAAAGTTGAAATCATAGTTGCCAGGATTGCCGGCAGAACTACCGCTGTCGGATTTACTGAACCATACTGGCTGCGATAGGCAATCATATTGATGGGAATAAGCTGCAGCGATGAAATATTTAACACAAGAAATGCACACATCATATCCGATGCTTCATATGTATCCTCTGACATTCTTGCTATGTTACCGGCTGTATAGCTTTTCTTACTTATATTGCCTTTATTACTTTCTTCCAGCTTCTTTAATTCCTTCATCGCCTTAAGTCCGGCTGGAGTTGCAGCCCAGCCAAGACCAAGGATATTCGCCGCCATGTTTGCTGCAATATATTCATTTGCTTTATGCTGAGGAGGAATATCTGGAAAAAGCCAGTGAATAAACGGATACATTGCCTTTGAAACTCTCTTCATAAGCCCGCTTTTTACTGCAATTTCCATCATTCCGTTCCAGACACCAATCACTCCCAGCATAAAAATACATAAATTCACTGCTTCGGTTGAAGATGAAATAAAAACTTCGGTTAATTTTCCCGTCGTACCATGAAATGACGCAAATAAAATTCCTCCTGCAATCATAAGTACCCACAATATATTCAGCATAAAACTCACTCAGTCTTTTTCTTTATTATATTGTTTCTGACTTGTACGATATGCTTCTTTATCAAAGTTACCAAACTGATCTTTCACTGTACGTTTAATCTGATACATTGCAAAATCCGCATACTGCGTAAATTCTTTTCTATCTGTTGTATCATCCGGATACCATGCCACTCCTGCTGACAAATGCAGCATAAATGGGTCTCCATTTGGTAAAAGTATTGACTGAGCTCTGATATCTTTTTCGAGCTGATCTAAATATCTCTGTATCTCACTTCTGCTCGAATACCCATAAAATAAAATATAAAACTCGTCACCGCCCGGACGGGATATTATTCTCCACCATTTTCCCCTTTTCCAAATTACATTTTATTTTACAAGCTTTTCAAGTTCAGCCTTCGTTGCCTCATACCATGTATCAAAATTGCTATCACTTACAAAATCCTTTACTACCTCATCAAAAGACTCCCCTTTTTTCAGACGTTTGACTACCGTCTTTCTGTCTGCACTTGCTTTATCAGACATAGCATATTCCAGAATATTTCTCGCATCTGTTCCATTCTCAAAAGCCTTTGTAGTATACAATGTATTATGATTTACTGTATCAATTGCCACCTTAACAATTGGTAATTCATTATTTTCTGTCAGATCTGTTGTCTCCGCAATCTTTTTTACATCATTTGCTGTTTTCGTTACCGGCAAATAACCGGATGCCACAGAAAACTGAATATTTCTCTCATCTTCTGTAAACCATTTTAAGAACTGAACAGATGCATACATTTGCTTATCATCCGTCTTTGTTACTGCCATACCGGCTCCCTGCTGTACTGCATAATCCTCTCCACCCTCAAACTTAGGTGCTTCGAGTACTTCCATATCAATCGGATAACTCCTTGTATCATCTACAATAACTTCATCAGGGAAAAATGTCGCTCCGGCAGAAGATCCCACAAATGAAAGGATATTTCCTGTATTAATATCATCACTTCTAAATTTACCAGAAGCTGCAAAGTATCCTTTTACAAATGGCACATAATAATTATCCCAGATTTTTCGAATAATCTCTTTATCAAAGTTGAGCGTAACCTTGCTGTCTTTTACCGAAAAAATCTCTGTACCAAGCTGTTTTGCACCAATAAGAAAATAATTCGCCACTGCATCTCTTCCAAAAAATGCTTTTCCATCATTCTTCTTCTTTGTCTGGCTGTCTGTCCATTCATAGTAAGCCTGAGCCGTTTTTGTTACGCCCTCTATTGTCTTTAAATCATTAAGATCAGCACCTGTAGCTTCTGCAAACTTATTCCAATCTGTCTTATTTAACATAAAAATTTCTGTTGACTTTGCAGTAGGAAAAATCTTAAGACTTCCATCTCCGGAAAATTCCCCTTCTTCTATATAGCTTTTAATATATTTATCCTGTTCTTCCTGTGTCAGATACTCTTTTAAATCTACCACATAACCAAGCTTATCTACCTCATATGCCGTGTCTGCATATCCTGCAAAAATACTTGGAATCGCCTTAGCTCCGGTCCGATGCTTTACTGCTGCGACAATACCTTCTTTTAACTCATTTACCGTACCAAAGTTAGCTCCTTCTACATAGATTCCTTCTTTTTTTCCCAACGCTGTCATTAAATTCGTCTATCAGCTTATTAAAGGCTTCAAGCTGATCTCCATTATAATAATGCCATATTGTAACCTTTGTCGGATTATCCGGATCTAGCTTAACCTTCTTTACTGAACTTCCTAAAGAAGTTCCACACCCGCCAAGTAACATGCTCAAAATCATAATCATGCAGATTACAACTTTCTTATTAAACTTCATACACTTTTCTCTTTCTTATTATACAATTACATATCACATAAGCACATCAAACTTATTTTTTGTATACTCTCGGAACCCTCTTTCCTACATCACATACAAATTCATAATTAAAGCTTCCTGCAAGATTTGCCATATCCTCTACACTGATAGAATTATCACCGTCTTTTCCAATCAGGGTTACGATATCTTCAAGCTTTACATCCGGAATATCTGTAATATCTACCATCATCTGATCCATACATACTCTTCCTACGATCGGAGCCTTCTTTCCATGAATCAATACCCAGCCTTTATTCGAAAGACTTCTTGCATATCCATCTGCATATCCAACCGATATTGTTGCCAGACGACATGGATGATCGACCACATAGGTTGCTCCATAACTTACGCCACGTTCCATCTCCGGCTCCATAATATTCACTACATGTGAATACCAGCTCATTGCCGGTATTAACTCTAAATTAGAAAAATCCACCTCATCAGAAGGGTACATTCCGTAAAGAATAATTCCTGCTCTTGCCATATCATAACGATGGTCATCATATTCCATGATAGCGGCACTGTTACAAATATGTTTTACTGGAATCTCGATTCCTGCTTGATCAAGCAGTTCTACAAAATAATCATATCTCTTCATCTGACTTTCTGTATATGTCTTATCTGTCATATCCGCACAGGATAAATGCGTAAATAATCCTTCGATTTTTATATTAGGCAGATTCGCAATCTGCTCCACAATAGCAAGGCCCTTCTCATCTGGAGATAAACCGATTCTTGTCATTCCTGTATCTAATGCAATGTGAATTCTAGCTGTCTTTCCAGACTTCACAGCCGCTTCGGACATTGCTTTCGCCGTATCATAACAGTAAATCGTCTGGTCTACTCCATACTCTAAATTCTTATAATAAAGAGAAGGGGAATTATAACCAAGCAACAAGATTGGTTGCTTTAATCCTGCCTTTCTCAGTTCTACTCCCTCATCAATCGTAGCAACACCAAAATAATCTGCGATATCACTAAGATAATGTGCAACTTCTACAGCACCATGACCATAACCATCTGCTTTTATAACGGCCATTGTCATTGCCTTATCTCCAGTCTTTTTTTTGATATTTATATAATTCTCCCTGATTGCTTTTAAATCAATTTCACAATAGGTACGCAAGTATTCTTCCATTATGTTCGTCCTCTTTTCCTCTAGTTTACTGTACATATGTATATTATTTTACATCTGATATACTTACAAATGGGCGCAAAACACCCCTTATAAAAAGTCTGTAAACAAATAAATTCTACCACATTTTTTTCTATTGTGAAGGTTTTTATACGGAAAAAATTCGGGAAATATAGTATCTCCCGAATTTTTTCAATTATTTTACTTTTACTATAATTATTTTCTTTTTTCCATCACTGGTCTTTACAGTAATTTTACATTTACCTTTTTTCAACGCCTTAATAACACCTTTTTTTGTTACTTTGGCAATCTTCTTATTGGAAGAGCGATACATAATCTTAGCAGGAGAAGATGCCGGAATCTTCTTGGCTTCTATTTTATATTTCTTTCCCTTCTTTAAAGTAACTTTTGTCTTCTTCACTTTTAAAGACTTTGTTTTTATTGTTTTCTTAACTGTAGAACCTGAAGCTGGCTTCGTCTCTGACTTCTTTTCTGAAGCTGCCGGCTTCGTATTTGAATTATTCCCTGAATCACCCGGCTTATTGCTTGGCTTATCTTCAGAACCGCCTGGTTTCGTATTATCCTCTTCATCAGAACCATTTACTTCTATCACATACTTTCTCACATCTGGAACTTTTGTAATACTTGACCAGTACAAATCAGAAATTGTTCCATAGTTATCGTTGATTTCCTTACCATTTAGCAATGTCCGATTGGATTTTTTAGCAAGCGTTACCCCATCTGCGATTGCTTTTCCCGCTGTAGAACCTGTTTTTGGTATACTACTGCAGCCACCTTGTGCATAAACATTTTTTACAGAAACAGTACCCTTACCGCTGATAGCATCCGCGCCATCATCATATGTACCATTACCACCAAATGCAATTAATGTTCCCTCACCGGAAATACTTCCATTATCTAAAATAATTCCGCTGCCACCAACGGATGTTGTTGCGATATATCCTCCACCAAATGCCGCTACTACGGAATCCTTTTTAATATCTAAAGAACCATTCTCAATACGGATTGCTGGCTGACCGGAAAGGCTTTTTCCTGTTGTTTCGTCATATCCGGTTGCTGCTTCATCTCCCTTTACAAATACCTGCCCATCTACGGCAACCTTTCCTTTTACAACAATAACAGGATTCGTATTCTGTCTGATGATATGTCCATTTGATATAAAATTGGTGTTAGAATAAATAGATGAGTTTTCTAAAACTGCTCCATCATTTAAAATCAACTGTCCATTAATTGAAGAACCTGTGAGAAACTGACTGCCATAATCATCATAGTTTGATGAGAACCTACCGCCATTTTTCACTTCAATATTTCCATGAATAGAAGAATCTCGAAGAACAAGCTTTCCACCATTCTCTACAACAATATTTACGCTGCTGAAAACTTTCATATTTACAAGAGTAAGATTACAGCCATCTGGAACAATCAATGTCTGTACTGGACTACCATCTACAGCATAACCAAGTTCTCCATAAGTTCCACTTGTATGAGAACCGTACCATGCTTTAATATCCTTTGGTACCGTAACGGTTTCGTTCTCTCCACCAAAAGAAGCGATTGCCCATGGCTCCATATCATACATATACTTTCCATCCGCTGTCTGCTTACAATTCTCAAGTTTAAGCTGCTTTGCAAGTACTTCTGTACGAGTATAAACTTTAAAATTCAGCTCATTACTTGTCGCAGTACGACCGCTCTCATCCGTTACTGTTACACTAATTGGATAAGAACCGGCTTTTAATGGTTCCCCTGATAAAGAAAGAGAACTGTCGTGGACAGAATAAACACCTTCCATTCCGCAGGCTTCTGTATCAATATTTATCTTTGTTCTGTTCTTATTTACTGTGATTACTTCACTTAACGGCTTCCAGTCGCTGTTCTTCGGCTCCTGTCCATCAGGAAGAACTACTGCTTCAACAATCACATCACTATTTTTATTTGTCGTAACAGAAGTAGAAGCTCCACTGATTGCATCATATTTCTTCTGTCCTTCTAAAGCACTTTCAAAGCTTCCTCGTATTCTTACATGAAGCGTATTAATTCCATCAGAAGGTCCTGAAGGAGTCTCTGCATCTGAATCTGTCTTTTTAACAGTAAATGTATCTGCTGTTGCCTTTATCACACGTAAGTACAGCGTTTCATATCCTTCACTCTCAATCGTGAGAATATTTCCACTCTTTAACATGCCGTCAGACGAACCATCAAAATAAAGTTTATTTTCATCTGTATTTCTGTAGTATGCTTCTCGTCTCATTAAAGATAAACGAGAACTTGCTTCTTCCCACTTTGTTTTATTTACAGAAACACTTTTTATTCCTTTGACATAGTCAGGTGCATCCGTAAAAGAAAGACTCTGAAAATCATAAACTACATTTTCTTTCATTGCTTCTACATTGCCGACACTGGCAGGATTTGCAGAGTTTGCCGCAAATGAAGGAATAAAGGATAATGCAAGTAAACACACTCCAAAAACTACACTGGCTAATAAATTTCTAACCTTCCTATTCATATCCGGTTTCTCCTATTTTACAGTTACTTTAACAACTGCTTTCTTTCCACTTGCTGTCTTAACAGTAATCTTGCATTTACCTTTTTTAACAGCTTTTACAACACCCTTCTTTGTTACTTTGGCAACCTTCTTGTTAGAAGACTTAAATGTAACTTTTTCTGTCGCATTGGCTGGTTTTAATTTTGCTTTAAGTTTAACTTTTTTGCCTTTCTTTAACACAATACGCTTTTTGTTAACAACAACTTTTTTTGCTTTTACAGTTTTCTTATCTGGCTTTTCTGCCGGTTTTGTGTCATCTTTTTTACTTTCTGTTGTTTTGTCTGCTGGCTTAGAATCTTCTTGCTTTAAACCTCCATATTCTGCTCCACATACTTCACAAACTGCTCTCTTTGTTGTTGTAGCTTCGCCACCTTTATGTGCTTCTTTTTCAGTTGTAGCGTCACAACCTTCATTCTGACATTTCTTCCAGTGATGAGTTCCGTCGGACTCATACTTATCTCCATAGTTATGAGATGCGCACTCTCCGTATTCTTCTCCACAGAATTCGCAGACTGCTTTCTTCGTACATGTAGCTGTTCCGCCTGTGTGTTTTGTGTGGATGGCAACTGTTTTACCATTTTTATTTACTTCTAATATCAATTTTTTGTATCCCCGTGCAGAAATAACAACCTTATTAACTGCTGATTCATCTTTTTCAAATTTACCCTCTCCAATTAATAGGTATCTTACATCCGTACTATCTGAGGAATCAAGCCTTGCCTTAGCATAATATTTCGCATTGTTCCATATACCATAAGAAGAAGTTGCTTTTTCATACTCTATTCCATTTACTTCAACCTTATCAATTGCTAAAAGCCATTCTTCAGCATCAGCATCATCACCATAATTCAATCGACAATCATATCCGGCAACTGTATTATATGTTGAAGGAGCTTTTGGTGCTTCCTTCAATTCTACCGCTGCTGTCTCCTCAGCCTGTACCGCTACCTGTGGTGCAACTGTTCCCACTACCGTCATTGATAAACACATAGCGCATGCCATAATGAATGAACTAATTTTTCTCATTGTTTCTCTCCCTTTCTCTCTCTCAAATAAACTTAATAAAAAAACAGGTTGCCACTTAAAACTAATTTATGTTACTTAGTTCTAACATTGGTTAGTTTATTTAAAAGACTACCTGTTTTTATACTCCCTGTCAATTCTACAGTTGATAACATTTCTCAACTATAGAATTCTTAAGAATTCATTTATTTAATTTTTAGAAAAGAGGATTACTTTTTTAACAGTTCCTGATAAATATCCCTTTTACTTACTCCGCGGTCTTTTGCTACCTGTTTCATCGCACTCTTTTTATCCATCCCTTTTTCAAAATAATGTTCCATATGTTCTTGCACAGTAAGCTGATTCCACTCCTGTTGTTTTTCCTCTTTCAGTTCCTGTAAACTCAAAGATTAAAACATACTCCCCTCTTGGCTCGTTCTTCTCATAATAAGCAATCATTTCATCGAGAGTTGACTTGCGCTTCTGCTCATATCGCTTCGTCAGTTCTTTACATACCGTCATATTTCGGTTACCAAGATATTCCCTGCACTCTTTCAAAGTCTTCTTTAAATGATGCGGCGCTTCGTAAATAATAATCGTTCTTGTCTCATTACGAAGATTCTCTAAAATCTGTGTTCTTTCCTTCTTGTCATACGGTAAAAATGCTTCAAATGCAAATCTTCTTGTTGGCTGCCCAGACATGGTAAGCGCTGTAATACAGGCGCAGGCACCAGGAAGAGAAGTCACTGTAATTCCTGCTTCATAGCACTGTCTTACTAATTCTTCTCCCGGATCTGAGATTCCCGGTGTTCCTGCATCCGTAATTACTGCGATATTTAATCCCTCTTTTAACTTATTTACAAGATAAACTGCTTTATCAATTTTGTTATATTCATGATAGCTGGTCATCTTTGTCTTTATCTCAAAATGATTTAAAAGCTTTATACTGTTTCTTGTATCTTCTGCCGCTATCAGATCCACTTCTTTTAAAATTCGTACCGCCCGAAAGGTCATATCTTCAAGATTACCAATCGGTGTAGCACATAAATATAATGTTCCTGCCATTTTAATTCTTCATCTCTCCATATATCTGATAAATCTCATCGGTATAAGAACCATCTTTATTATATACAATCAATGGTGAATCCACCGTAATTCTCGGATTTCCGCCTTTTGCACAATCAATAAGAACCATATTCGGCTCTTTATCAATGTAAGGATGTACAAGTCTCATTCTTTTAGGTTCTAATTTATATTGCTTTAATGTATAGATGATTTCTGCCAGTCGAAATGGTCTGTGTACCATGTAAAAATGTCCTCCCGGCTTTAATAGCCACTTCGCAGCCTGTACTACATCTTCAAGAGAACAGGTAATCTCATGTCGTGCGATTGCCTTTCCGTAATCGGGATTTTTAAGTCCATGCGCTCCTGTCATATAAGGAGGATTACAGGTTACCCAGTCAAAACTTTCTCTTTTATACTTTTCTTTTACCTGACGGACATCTCCATGGGCGATGTATACCCTTTCACTCTGTCCATTCATATGAACAGAACGCTCTGCCATCTCCGCATAGTCTTCCTGATATTCTAAACCTTCTACATGAGCAATCGGATACTTTGCATCCATGAGTATTGGAACAATCCCCGTACCACTACAAAGATCGATTCCTCTACTATTCTTTTTTACTTTGGCATAATCAGAAAGGAGTACTGCATCAATACCAAAACAAAAGCCATCGGTCTTCTGGATAATACGATACTCTTTTATTTGAAGGTCATCGATACGCTCCTTTTCTTTTACTTGTACTAATTCCATATAAATATCCTATTTTATTTTCCTTATAATTTTGATTTTCTTTCCTTCTTCTCCATCGCTTCTAACTTTTTAAGTTCATCATCCATTTTTACTTTTTCTCTGCGCTTGCGAGGACGGAAAACAAGATCATCTACTTTATAATCTATAAGTTCCTTTTCTCCTTTTTCATCTGTTACCAAAAGTTTCACTCTCTGTCGCAATACACTGACTTCCTGAACAATTCCCTTGACACCCGTTGACGTTTTCACTTCATCTCCTACATTCGGAAGCTTGCTGTTAAGATACTCATACGTATCCTGCTCATTTTTCAGGCAGCACATAAGTCTTCCGCAAACTCCGGAAATCTTTGTGGGATTCAGGGAAAGATTCTGCTCTTTTGCCATCTTGATCGATACCGGAACAAACTCAGATAAAAATGTATTACAGCAAAGACTTCTTCCACAAATTCCGATTCCACCTTTAATCTTTGTCTCATCTCTTACACCAATCTGTCTTAACTCGATTCTTGTCTTAAAGACAGAAGCCAGATCTTTAACAAGCTCACGAAAATCAATTCTTCCATCTGCAGTGAAATAAAATAATACTTTATTATTATCAAATGTATACTCACAGTCGATAAGCTTCATTTCCAGCTCATGTTTTTTAATCTTTTCAAGACAAATATCATATGCTTCTTTACTCTTGATCTTATTATTTGCCTGTACTTTATCATCATCTTCTGTCGCAATTCGAATAACTGGTTTTAGCGTGGAAATAATCTTCTCATCATGAATTTCACGATTTCCAAGTACCACTCTTCCATACTCCACACCACGTGCAGTTTCTACGATAACATTCTGTCCTACTTCCACCTCAAACTGTTCAGAAGAAAAATAATATATCTTACCATTGTCTCTAAAACGAACTCCTATTACTTTGGCCATTATAACCTCCTATTCTGTATCTTATATTTCTCTATCTTATACTTCTTTATTTTATACTTCTCTATTTTAAACTTCTATTTGACCTCTTTGATACAAGAATGCAAAAGCCTTTTTGAATTAAAATTCTCTCCTTGCTTCCACAATAAGCAATTCCAGCGCTGCATCAAAATTTACGTTTGATTTTATCCGGATTCGTGCACGATTTATTCTATTAATAATATAGTCGATCGAATCCATCTTTAATTTGTCTGCCTGCTTTCTCAAAGATATATACTCATTTTTAAAAATAATCTTCCTTCTGGCTATATCTTTATTTGGTGACGTATCCGCTTTTAATAATAAAATGTCTCGAAACCACATAAGAAAGATATCAAAAAAATCATCAATCTGAGCTTTGTATTTTTTATATTCTTTTACTTTATCCGCAATTTCATAACTTTCAATCTCATGAATATATCGTAAAATATCTAATGTCAAATCTTTTAATTCCCGAAATTCTTCAGACAATATAATAGATTCTGCCTTTCCTATATTTCCAAGAGAAAATCCTGATGCAAATTCTGCTTCCTCTTCCGGAATTTTGTATCGCTCTCCTAAATACCTTTCAATCATTTTTCCCGACACCGGCTTCGTTTCAAGAAGGATACATCTTGAAAGTATGGTATCTAAAAAGGCTCCACGATTTGTTGTCAATAAAAAAATAATCGCATATTCCGGTGGTTCCTCAATCGTCTTTAAAATCGCATTCTGCGCTGCCACATTCATCTTCTCCGCTTCATCTATTATATAAATTTTATACGGACCTTTATACGGCATAATATCTACAGTATTTACGACTTGTTCTCTTATCTCTCCAACACTGATTACTCCCGCTTTTTCGTGAGAAACCCATATCACATCCGGATGGTCTTTATTTTCCATCTGTATACATGATTCGCATTGATTACAAGCTCTTTCTTCCTCTGTTTTCTGCCTTGTTTCACATTGCAATATTTTAGAAAAGGCGAATGCAAGCATCTTCTTTCCACTTCCCTTATCCCCTTCAATAATATAGGCATGGGAAATCTTTTTATGATGCACAGCAGCAATAAAATGTTCTTTCACTCTTTCATTTCCTAAAATATCATTTATATCAGCCATGATCTTTCCTCAAAAATCTTTCCTGGTAATCACTTATCTAATAACGACTCTATCGGTTTCTGTTGTTTAACGATTCTTTTTCTTTAATAATTCATCCACATGATTGCGAATCTTTTTCTGGATAACATCAATGTCTTTTCCACCATCAATTTTAATAACTTCCGGTCGTTCTGCAAGTACCTTACGATATCCTTCTGAAACCAGATGATGAAAATCTATACTCTCCTGCTCCATACGGTCAAGCTTCTTCTGATTCTTCTTGCGGCGAATTCCTTCTGCCTCTGATAAATCAATAAAGAAAATCCCATCTGGACGATAAATACCGATTCCTGGTGCATTTACAGCTGCTACCGTAGAAATCCCAAGATTTCTTGCGATTCCCTGATAAACAATCGATGAGTCTACAAAACGATCACTTATAACAATTCTTCCTGCTTCTAAAGCTGGTCCGATTACCTCATGTACAAGCTGTGCCCTGGATGCCGCATAAAGAAGCATCTCTGTAACCGGAGACATCTCCTTATATTCCGGATTAAGAATTAACTCTCTTACCTCTTCTCCTATTACCGTTCCTCCCGGCTCTCTTGTAATCAGACATTCGTATCCTGCTTCTTTTAAATATTGCTCTAACAAATTTATTTGTGTAGTCTTTCCTGAACCATCCGGACCCTCCATCACAATAAATAATCCCTTCATCTAATAAAATCTCCCTTCAGAAGTACCTGCACCCGATCCTCTTTAAATAATCCAAGTACATTATATCCATTATATAAATATTGACTGATATTTTCCACTGTTTCTTTCAGTATTTTTTCTCCCGGAACTAATATTGGCACTCCTGGCGGATAAATCATCACATATTTCCCGGAAATTCTTCCTACTGCATCAGATAACTTTATATTTTCTACCTGCCCTCCCCGACATTGCCATGATTCCATCATTTTCGGCGGATATACGAACTCCAAATTTTTTGTTACAAAATTTTCTTTTATTAAATGTTCTGTCTGAATTTCCTTTTCCAGTTCATTTTGTTTTTCTCTAAAGTCACACATTTTGTCTATTTCAGAAATTGCAACCCACAACTTCTCAAAATTTTCTTTTGTATCACATACAGATGTCATGGCGATTCCATAAGTAAGATTCTCCATCTCCAATTCAATATGATATTTATCATATAATAAATAAAATAATTCTTTTCCATTAATCCCACAATTCTTTACGGAAAATACTAACTTTCCATTATCGTAGGCAAAACATCCTAACTTTTTTTGATCAAGTAATTCTATTTTTTGAAGTTGTTCACATTTCTTTCGGAAAATTTTAAGGTTATCCACATATTGAGCAAGTTGTCCCTTCTCCTCTTTCATGTACATAATTCCATACTCTGCAGATGCCATTAAAAGATACGAAGGACTAGATGTCTCATAAATATCTATCATTTCCTCTACCTGCTCTTTTTTTATCAAATCCGAACAAAGATGCAATACTGCTGTCTGTGTAAACGAAGGCAATGTTTTATGCGTACTTTGAATCACCAGATCAGCCCCCTGTTTTGTTGCGCTGTCAGGAAAATATTTATCAAAAACAAAATGAGCACCATGTGCTTCATCTACAATTAATGGAATCCCATATGGTTGAATAATCTTTTTAATTCCTTTAATATCGCTCACAACCCCTTCATAAGTAGGTGAAGTAAGTACAACCGCTTTTATTCCCGGATTCTCCTTTAATTTCTTTTCTACCATCTCAGGTTTCATGTCAACACATACATCATATTTTTGTGAAATGTCTGCATAACAATAAACGGTCTCTAACTGTAAAAGTCGAATACAGTTATAAACCGCTTTATGGCAGTTTCTGCCTATTAAAATCTTATCTCCCGGCTTACATACCGAAGAAATGGATACAAGAATCCCAAGAGTACTACCTCCAACAAGATACCAAGATTCTGTACTTTTAAATATATCTTTTACTAAATCCATAGATTCTCTGATGATACCTTCTGGTTCATGAAGATTATCATAATCTGTAATTTCTGTAATATCCATTTTTTCTATACCAAAAAAAGCCCCAAAATCTGTTCTTTTGTGGCCCGGCATATGAAAAGGTATTCTTTTTTCTGAGTCTAGCTCTTTTAATTTATTATATATTGGTGTATTCATATCTCTCTTTACTTCTTAATGTTTTTTCTTTTCTATATCCTTATATTATCCTTATATTTTAATTCTTAAGACAAAAAAAATAGCTCAGTAAATAAAATATTTACTGAGCTTTCATGAGACATCGGGGATTCGAACCCCGGACAACTTGATTAAAAGTCAAGTGCTCTACCAACTGAGCTAATATCCCATAT